>Ga0209400_1000004_pt1 | contig 251265 bp, 357 predicted proteins | sample M_130807_EF_Meta_FD_187313 | JGI IMG/M metagenome (GOLD analysis project Ga0209400, IMG submission 187313) | Freshwater microbial communities from Lake Montjoie, Canada to study carbon cycling - M_130807_EF_MetaG (SPAdes) (version 2) | ecosystem: Environmental > Aquatic > Freshwater > Lake...
CCCAAGGTTTACAAGGAACCCAAGGTTTACAAGGAACCCAAGGTTTACAAGGAACCCAAGGTTTACAAGGAACCCAAGGTTTACAAGGAACCCAAGGTTTACAAGGAACCCAAGGTTTACAAGGAACCCAAGGTTTACAAGGAACCCAAGGTTTACAAGGAACCCAAGGTTTACAAGGAACCCAAGGTTTACAAGGAACCCAAGGTTTACAAGGAACAACTGGCAGTCAGGGAATTCAGGGCGTTCAAGGTTTAACCGGCCCAGTTGCAGGATCAGCAAATCAAATAGTATATAAAAATGCTAGTGATAGTCCTGCTGGAACAGGATTATTCACATTCACAGAAAGTGGATCAATATTTCAAATTGACAATATTAGAATTGATGGCAATACAATATCTGTTACTAACGGCGCTAATATTACTTTATATGATAGTGCCAGTATATCATCTAATGATGGTGCTAATATTACTTTAACTGATAATATTGAAATATCATGCGGAGGTGATATCGGCTTAAATGGAGCTTCTATCATCTTAACATGTGATCCTTCAGCAACTATAGAACTAAATGGGCCAGTTAATGTTAATGGCGATCTTACTTTTGATAGTTATACTGAAAGTGTTGTAGCTAATGGTAATAGTGGAGCTAGTAAAACTCTAAGTTTGGCCAGTGGAACTGTTCATACTTGTACCCTAACGAACAACTGCACATTCACTATGCCAACAGCAACTGCAGGAAAGAGTTTTAGCTTATTCCTTAATAGCGGCTCTGGAAATTATATGGCCACTTTTACTGGAGTAAGATGGGCTGATAGTGCCACTCCTACAGCAACTATTACTGCTAGTAAAGTTGATATATATAGTTTTATTAGTGATGGCTCTTTTTGGTATGGTAGTTTCTCTCAGAATTATGGTTAAAAATTATGTTTAGTATAAGACAAAATTTCACTCAACGATCCACACGACTTCCCAAAAAAAGTCAACTGTTGACTTTAAATACTGCTTATTTAGCTCAACCATTTGTAAAAGTTGTTGGTAAAAACCAGAACACATTGGGCTTGGATGTATCATACAACGCACAGCCTTTTGTTGCTGCCTATAATAATAGATTGAACGGTCTGGAGAGGACCGTATCCAATCATATGGAAGTTGACAAATGGCTTGCTAACATCTATTGGAATGCTGGAAGTGCAAACTCCACAACAATAGCAGCATTAAATACTTTTTGCAATGCAATAGATAATGCGGGAATAAGAATCAAATTTTATCGTCTTAATTTATTTTGTGGCAACAACCTACAAGCATGTTGTGTTCCACTATACACAAGCACATCTTATTATGATCAATCTTTAGGCTTGGCCGTAGATATGAACAACGGTTTTGTTAGTGGTGATTATAATGAAACGGGATCTAATGGAGGATTGTTGGGAGATGGAACAAGCAAGCATTTAAGAACAGGACTAAGACCAGATAAGTTGCCATCTGGATTTGAATATAATTGTCACTTATCTGCTTATCGTAAAACAGCCGGCAATACTCAAGCCCTTATGGGATCATATTATTACGATACTTCAATTACTGCCAATAGGCATAATTATGAAATATCTCAAAATAGCATTAGTCTTAATACAACTGGAGGACCAACAATTCCAACAATAAGTGGTTATCCTGCGTTTCAACTGGGAATTCGCTACTCTTCTTCAAATGCTATAGCCTATACTAATTCAACTGCCGGAACACCCTACACAGCTTCTATAACAGCATTTGCTACAAATGTGCCTTTCACAATATTCGGTAGAAATTTAATCACAGGATCTCCGCCATCAGATGGAGGACAATCTGCTTTTGGAACATACACTGTCACTTTTCTAACAACATCTTTACTTGCAGGATACTCTATAGGATCCTCATTATCTTCATCAGAAGCAGTAGCATTTTATAATGCAATTCAAGCATTTCAAACATCTTTAGGTAGGAACGTATAATGCCAACATTTTTTTTAGACTACGAAAATGGAAACGACAATTACTCAGGAACTAGCTTTGCTTTACTAGCAAGTGCGGCAGACGGAGCAACAACAGCAGGATCCAGTTCTGTTTTTGGAACGTTCTCTTCAGCAAGTGCAAATTTTTTAAATAATGGAACATTGGCCCCAACAAAAAATCTTGCTTGGTATTCTAATTGCATGTACTTGAATAGCACAGCCACAGCATCATTTATAGAAAAAGATTTAACAATCGGGCCCAGCGGAGTAGATGCCTCCGTATATAAATTGATGGAAGACAGTCAAACTAGCTCAGGACATTGGTGGGCCAGCACCACATGGTACAATCCATTTGCTGCAACAACTCAGTATACGGTATCTGTGTATGTTAAGGCTGCTGAGAAAAATAAGGTAATTTTAAGACTAGACAATGATGCCAAGGCCGCAAGGTTTAATCTTAGTAGTGGAACAGTAGAGCAGACCGGGGCAAGTGCAACATCATCAATAAGCAGCATAGGAAACGGATGGTATAGAATATCCATAACAGCTACCACTACTGGAGCATCAGATAATATTCAAATTATTCTCATACCAAGTAGCAATACCGGGTTGGCTATTACCTCCTATGACGGAGATAGCATTAGTGGAATATATTTATGCGGCTTACAAATAGAACAAGCATCATCAGCAACAGCATATGAAAAACCTCCGGAACAATATTTGAGTTTATTTAATGGAACAAGCTATATAGCATACCATATAGTTCAAAGGATAAGTTCTACTAGCTTAAGAATAAACCAAACTCCAACATCAGCAACAGCAGTATCGTCCCAAAGCAGTAGGCAATATTATATTGGTGGAAGATGGAAAACCTTTTCTAGCACAGGAGCATCGGCCACAAGATTGGCAAGTGATGACACTTTACGAATAATGAGTAGTACCGATCCCACTAGTATTGGCAGTGGTACTTGGGTGGGTTCAAAAATGCAAGGAAGTTCTAGTATAAATAGTACCACAAATGCATCTCCTATTGTTGTAAGTTGTGCTAGTAGTATGGCTACTTTAGGAATAAGCAATGGAGATACTGTTGTATTAACTGGCCATACAACTAACACTAATGCTAACGGAACATGGGAGGTCACTAGTGTTAGTGGATCTACTTGCGCTCTTGTAGGATCAACAGGAAACGGAGTTGGAGGAACTGTTGGATTTTTAAGAAAAGTTTCCAATCAAAGAGTAATATTATCATCATCCCCAATAGTTAATATTGCTAGTCACGGAAATAGAGGCAACGGAAGAACAGCATGGACAGCACAGACTGCCGACATAACAACATCTTTGGCTACTACTGATGTTTTGGGTGGCATTAAAGAGGGCGACTGCTCAGATTCCATAGCGGTTGGAGCAAACTTCACCACGGGATTGGCATCATACAAAGCTACCGGAACTTTGAATCTTAGCGGATACCAACAAATCAGTTTTTGGATAAAACAAATATCAGGCACAATCGGAGCATCTGGAGCATTGTCTTTAAAGTTATGCTCTGACACAGCAGGGGCAACAGCAGTAAACACATTCAACATTGAAAACTTGACGGTACTCAATAGATGGACTCCAATAACCATAGATCTTGCTACCAACTTAGGATCAAGCATTCAGAGTATAGGATTCTATGTGAATACTGACAACGGCGCTCAAACATTCGTATTATCTAATATTATTGCTTGCAAAGCAAGTTCTAGTGCAGATAGTCTCAATCTTTGTTCTTTGATTGGTAAAAATACTAGCGGAGAAACTTGGTGTGGAATCCAAAGTATTAATGGAACAAGAGTAATGCTAGATACTAGTGGACAATTTGGACCTGTCACGATTGGATCCACTAACATACAGATACCAGGATATTACGGAACTAGTGAAACAGTAACAACATATAAAAGAGAAACAATAAAGGTACCATTAGCGGCGGCAACTTCATCACAATCCTCTTTATTAAACTTTCAAATCGGAGGTCGAGCACCACAATCTGCAGGAGTAGGTAATCCAATAATTTACTCTTTTGGTTGGAATAGAACTGATATGAGCACCAGAACAGGAGAAAGTTGGTTTGATGGAAGAAATGGATTTGGTTTTGGAAATTATTCTTACTATATTGGGATGTTAACAGTAGATAGAGCTTGCTTTGTTAGATTTTATTATGGACTATTCTTGCCGGGCAATATGTATTCTATAGCTACTAACTGTCATTGCAATAATTGCGATCAATATGGCTTGTATGCTAGAGAACATATACGTTTCACATACGATACAATTTATTGTTGCTATTCTGGTGCTGGAGGACTTTTTGCATTCAGTCAGCCAGGACAAACAATTTTTAGAAATATGGTTGTATGTAGTAATAATGGAGCAGGTATCACATACTACAATGCTATTTATAGTATATTAGATACTTTCACAATTAAAAATAATATTAATGGAATAGGTATTATTCAAGCTCATAATTTAACTGCAAATAATGGGACGATATCCGATAGTTGGCAATATGGAGTAGACAATAATGGTCTTGGACATAGTAATGTTTTCAAAAATATTACATTTTCGACCAATACTACAGCATCTCATAGAACTAATACTGGCGGACCATCATACTTTATTAATTGTGCTATGAATGATACTACTGAAGTTAGTGTTGCGAGTGTAGGATATGGTAATAATTCTAAGGTATTCTCTCACAACCATGACCAAACAAATAATCTTCACTATATATGGTGCGAATTCGGATTGATATACAGCACAACATCAGTGAGATACAGCAATAATGGAATAGCCTGGGCGATGGCTCCTACAAACGTTAACGTAAGATCAATTAACTTTCCTTTAGATCTTAGTTTAGCAACAGTTGCTGTAAGTGCTAATAGTCAGGTTACTGTTAAGGCTTGGATGAGAAGAAGTGCTTTTGGCTTAGTTATGAGATTAAGAGTGAAAGGTGGACAAATAGCAGGAGTAACCAATGACGTGACAGGCTATATGACTGCTGCGGCTAATACTTGGGAGCAAGTTTCTTTAAGCTTCACTCCTACTGAAGCTGGTGTTGTCGAAATACTAGCAGAGTGCTGGGGAGGCAGTACATTTACTGGATATGTTGATGATCTTACTATAATACAAATATGAGGTAAAAATATGGATTATAAAATTACTGAAGTCTTTCTTGATGAAGCCAATAAATATATAACAAGAGTGGTTGTCGATGAAAACTCAACTCAGTTCTTTAAATTTGACCATTATCCAACTCAAGAAGAAGTTAATGAATTAGTTGGTGGCTATTTAGAATCTTTAAAAAACGATCAAATAATACTATAATAATTTAAATACCTGCCTGCGTTAGAATATTATTATGAAAAAGTTTAGTTTTATAAGTGGTTTACCAAGAAGTGGTAGTACTCTTTTATGTAATATATTGGCACAAAATAACGATCTTTTTGTTAGTAAAGCTACTAGCGGGTGCCATGACGTTCTTTTTGGAGTCAGAAACCAATGGGACAAGTTAATAGAGCACCAAGCAGAAGGCGTTGACCATGATCAGTTAAAAAGAGTTTTAAAATCAATTTTAGAAAACTACCACACAACTAATAAAAATTTTATAATAGATAAAGGCAGAGGCTGGCTTAGTCTTATAGAGATGGTGCAATTCATTATTGATGAAAAACCTAAAATAATAGCCCCGGTAAGAAATATAAGCGATATACTATCTAGTTTTGAAAAACTATGGAGAAAAAGCACTGGCTTCTCTCAGTGGAATTTTGAACAAAATGAATACTTCAAGGCTCAAACTGTAGAGGGACGATGTGAAATATGGAGCAGTGCAGCTCAACCTGTAGGATTAGCTTACAATAGAATTAAAGATGCTATATCAAGAGGTTATAAAAATGATATTTTATTTTTGGAATTTGAGGAGTTGACCAACTACCCAGGTCAAACTATGAAGAAAATTTATGATTATTTAGAATTGCCATATTATATTCACAATTTTACTAACATAGTACAGGTGACAAAAGAGGATGATTCCGGTGTTCATAGAATACCGGGTTTGCATAACATAAGACCCGTTTTGGATCCGGTGCCCAGTGATGCTGACAAAGTTTTAGGAAATTTTTTATTAAACAAATACTCTAATTTAGAAATATGGAGAAATTAATATGGGAATATTAGATAACAACAGCCAGCAACCGTCAGAGATGGTTGCGAATAGAATTAAAAATCAAACTCGTCAAACATATGTTATGATGGTAAATGCTTTTAACGAAGGAGCTAGGATATTTTGGCGAAATCCACGAGGATTACTACCAATAGAGATAACTACAGCTTTAGGCAAAGATGCAAAAGAAGTTTTTGAACTTCATGGTAAATTAGGTCAATTATTATGGTCTATAAAACCAGAAGATATATCTGAAGGTTTGTCTTTAGTTGGAAGTTTTTCTTATAATGAAGATGGAACTGTAACTGTAGAACCACCTGCTACTGAACCACCTGCTACTGAACCACCTGCTACTGAACCACCTGCTACTGAACCACCTGCTACTGAACCACCTGCTACTGAACCACCTGCTACTGAACCACCTGCTACTGAACCACCTGAGCTTGGTCAATAATTATGTTAGTTAAAAACTGTGTGGAGAATGGGGGCTTTATAGCTCCTTTGATTGTTCCTATTGATTCTATGATAGGTCCATCATTAACCAATCCTACTATATATATTAATAAAATTGGAGAGATTTTTGTCAACCTCAGGAATCTTAATTATGTGCTATATCATAGCGAGAATGGAGTTTTTGAGCACAGTTGGGGACCACTTTGTTATCTTCATCAAGAAAATGATCAAAGGTTGGTAACAAATAATATTTTATGTAAATTAGATGAAAACTTTAATATAAAAGATAGTAAAATTATAGACACCACTTTTTTGGATGAAAATCCTATGTGGGAATTCGTTGGATTGGAAGACGGAAGATTAGTTGAGTGGGATGATAAGTTATTTTTAAGCGGAGTCAGAAGAGATACTACGGTAAACGGCGTTGGAAGAATGGAGTTGTCTGAGATAGTTTATAAAAAAGATAAGTTAATAGAAAAGAGTAGATTACGTATTCCCGCACCGGGCATTGACAATAGTTATTGTGAAAAAAATTGGATGCCAGTTTTAAATAAAAAGTATACTTATGTTAAATGGACAAACCCAACGGAAGTTGTTGAAGTAAATCCTGAAGATAAAACATGCAAAACAATCGTATTGAATGAATATAAAAAGTTAGAAACCGGAGATCTTAGAGGTGGCTCCCAGCTTTTATTTTTAAACGATAATTATTTGGCCATAGTTCATGAAGTAAATTTATATAGCTCAGAAGCTGGAAGAAAAAATGCAATATACACACATAGATTTGTTGTGTGGAATAAAGATTTTGAAATTATTGAGATCTCAGATTCTTTTTCATTTATGGGGGCAAAAATTGAATTCTGTTGTGGCATGGCCGACTATAAAGATAAATTATTAATAACTTTTGGATTCCAAGATAATGCGGCCTATATTTTGGGAATGCCAAAAAATATATTAGGAAAATTTTTAAAAACTTATGAATAAAGAATTATTAGATTACATAAAAGACTCTGATAAAGATAAAACTAATTTTAATCTAGCATTGTGGTATGAAAACCAAAAACACCTTGCACCGGCCTGTAGTTATTATTTAAGGTGCGCAGAACTTACTAAAGATGAAAATTTAGCATATGAATGCTTATTAAGACTTTACTTGTGTTACTATAATTTATCAAATAGAGGTTATACTTGTGAAAATTTATTAAAAAGTGCTATTAATTTGAAGCCAAAAAGCCCAGAGGCATATTTTTTCTTAAGTCAATTTTTTGAAAGAAAACAAAATTGGATGGATGGATACTTATATGCTTCGATAGCTCTGGAGACTACAAATTGTCTCCCTTCTAATTTAATAACTACTTTTGAGTATTCATCAAAATACATGCTTGTTTTTCAAAAGGCGGTTTGTTCTTGGTGGTATGGAAAGCCAAAAGAAGCAAGAAAACTTCTTAGAAAATTAAAAGATGAATATGGAGATCAACTTAATGAAACTTATTTAAAGTTGGTAGAAACGAACCTGATCACATTGGGCTCTGGCTCTGTTGAGCAGAGTTCTGCTACTTATTCCAAAAATTCTGATTTTGATTTGAGTTTTAAGTTTGAAGGATCTGACAATATTGAAAGAAATTTCTCTCAGGTTTATCAAGATCTTTTTGTTCTTGCTGCTTTGAATGGAAAGAAAAATGGAACCTACTTAGAGATAGGTTCTGCCCATTCTCTTCATAATAGTAACACAGCTTTACTGGAAAGAGAATTTGGATGGACTGGCGTTGGCATAGAGATGAAACGTGAGTTAGTTGATATGCATGATAGAGAAAGAACCAATAAAGTTTTATGCGAAAATGCTCTAAAGATAAATTATGAAGAACTTTTGAGAAATAATTTTTCCAATAATGTTATTGATTATTTACAAATAGATATTGAACCTTGTAAAAACACATTTGAAGCATTACTATTAATTCCATTCGATAAATATAAGTTCAAAGTAATAACATATGAACACGATCACTATGTCGATATAACAAGAAGCTTCAGAGATAAATCTAGAAGATATTTGAGAAGCATGGGATATACTCTTGTCTTTAATGATATATCTCCTTATGAAGATTGTAGTTTTGAAGATTGGTGGGTTCATAAAGATTTAATTGATAATTCAATATTTAAAAAATTAATTTCTACTCCTAAGCGTGAAATTAATTTAGCTAAAGATATAATGCTTAAAAAAAAAAAAATAATAAACTAAAAGGAATAGGTCCTGTTAATTTTATTGGTATTGAAGAATCTTTAGAAAGAAGAGAAAATCTTAAAAAACAATTTTTGAGTCATGGAATAACAAATTTAATTCCTCATATATTTAAAAGGTATCATGAATATAATTATAAGTTGAATGGAAATCTCGTTGATAAATTACATGAAAATAGTAAAGGCCCCATAACATCTCACATCAAAGCTCTAAAAAAATGGTATGACTCTACAAAAGAAGATTATACATTTTTTTGTGAAGATGATCTTTCATTAGAACCTGTGTCTTATTGGAACTTTACATGGGAAGAGTTTATCGATAGTCTTCCAAATAATTGGGAGTGCGTTCAATTATCTTGGATACGCCCAAATAATGTCGATGTAGAATTTAGACAAAGACTAGCGGATGATTGGGGTGCAGCGGCATATTTGATAAAAAGAGAGTATGCTAAAAAGATAATAGACAGTTATTATGTCAATGAAAATGAATTTAATCTGGACATAAATAATAATTTAATCCCCATTGTAGAAAACATAGTTTTTTCTGGGTTGGGTACAGTCTATAATATTCCAATATTTGTAGAAGACGTAAAAAATGTAAAATCAACATATCTTGGTAAAGATCCTACAGAAATAAATGGACAGGGAGAATATCACTGGGATTCTTATAATTGGATAATTAATTGGTGGAAGAATAAGGGTCAATATATCAATCTTAATGATATGATTAAAAAAATTCCTCATATTTATGATAAGCCTCAGTTTGGAGAAAATTGGTTCACATACGCCAAACTATACAGAGATATGGTTCTTAGTTCATCCTCGGGCAGTCGATTTGTTGAAGTTGGGTCTTGGAAGGGAAAATCTTCTAGCTTTATGGCTGTGGAAATTGCAAATTCAAATAAGAATATAGAATTTTATTGTGTTGATACTTGGATGGGAAGCTCGGAGCACAAGGAAATAAAAGAAATAGACTCTTTATATGAAACCTTTATCCAGAATATGAAACCACTGGAAGGGTATTACATTCCAATTAAAAAACCTTCTATTGAAGCCGCAAATCAATTTCAAGATCATTCTTTGGACTTCGTGTTTATAGATGCATCTCATGAATATGAGGATGTTAAAAATGATATAAAGGCTTGGCTTCCAAAAGTAAAGAAAAATGGAATACTAGCTGGTCACGATTATTACACTGGTGAACAAAACTATCATCCTGGTGTAAAAAAGGCTGTCCATGAATGTTTAAATAACTTTATAACTTATGATGATTGTTTTGTATATAAAAATAATTTATAATTTAATATATATTCATATGAAAAAGTTTAAAGATTACATTAAAGATAAAAAAGACCACAATGTTATATTGACCGGATTAAATGTTGACGAAAATTTTTGGAATAATTTTCTTTTGGTTATCAATAATAGTCAAGGATTATCTGATCTTTTAGGAGTTTCTAAAAATAAGATTTCAACTTGGAACAAAAAAATAAGAGATGCTTTAAAAGAACATGAAAATAGAGATCAAAAAGTTTTAAGAAATAAAAAGATCATCAGAACTGGTCTTAAAAATTCTTCCAAATAAATTCTTTTTTATTCTTATTTGATATTTTCTTTCTATTCCAATCTTTGTATAGCTTTTTATATAATAAACTATCACTACCACTTAGTATTATTTTGCTATTGGACTTCATTAAAACTTTAGATAAGTCTATGTGCTCTTCTTCTGTCATGTAATCTTTATATGGACACTGTGATTTTCTATTTTTAACATATCTTGGTGGATCACAATACATCAAAACATTCTCGCTATTAAATATTCCAATTATTTCTATAGCCGTATTATTAAAAACAAAAACGTCGGATAATTTTAGAGATATCTGATTCAAGTTCTCCACATTAGTGTTCCAGCTTTCAATATTTTCTATTTTTTTTCTTTTATTTTTTGAATAACAATAGTTTTTGCACAATCCCCCTCTGCTTGTTCTGTATAGGATATACTGATTTATGGCGTAATCTACATTGTTCTTAAACTTATTACGTTTTAATTCTTTTTTGAAAGTTTGTTGATTATAGTTGATTTTTTTAAGTTTGCTTATTGCTTTTTTCCCATCATCTCTCATCACTGTTAAGAAGTTACTTATTCCATTATTTAAATCATTTAATACTGTTATTTCTGAATTTTCTTTTTTGAGAAACACATTGCAGCATCCGCAAAAAGGCTCGCAATAAATGAGATCCTTATGGTTTTCTGGCATTTCTTCTAATATTATATCGGAAAGTTTTCTAGATTTCATTTGGCCTTTCATCTTCTTCTATTTTATTTACAAAAGCATTACAAGCTGTACAGCTAACATTAAAATGTCCGTAACCCTTAAGTTTTCCAGGCCAATACCAGCCCAACGGATTCTTTTCATGACAATTAACACATAAAACACTCATTATCTTTTTTTCTTTTGCCGTGTTTTCGTCTATATAAAAGTAGCAATCTTCTTGAATTTTCATGAGTTTTTACTTTATTATGTAATAGAGTCGATTTTTTTCAATTTTTGCTCTTATTTTTTACCGTAAAACCAATAACTATATTACATTATGGCATGGTCAGACTATTTTAAATTGTTTACATTTGGTTTCCAAAAGGATCCAAGTTCTAAGGTACAAGATACTAAAAATCTTACTGGGGCAGGCATCGCTCAAGCGGATGCCCTGCAGACATTTGCCGGTGATGATGTAGTTAATAATCCAGGTGGACTGATGGCATATCGTCAAACAAACGATATGATCGATATAACCACCCTAACGAATAGAACTGCTAGATACAAGGAATATGAGAGGCTTAGAAATCTACCCGAGATAGAAACTGTTGTTACGGTAATATCCGATGAAGCATGTGTTAGCGGAAACACAGAAATAAGCACTCCTTTTGGACTTAAAAAAATTGAAGACTTGGTAAAAAACAACCCAGATGAAAGATTTCTAGTTTATTGCTACGATGAAATTTCTAAAGATTATACCCTTGGCTGGGCATATAATCCAAGATTGGTTAAGAAAGAGAAAACAATAACCATAATATTGGATGATGGAAGCAAATTCACAGCTACTAGTGATCACAAAGTTTTAAACCGAAATGGGGATTGGGTGGAAACAGGCTCCTTGAAAGAAGGAGACACACTCATGGCATTCTATAGATTGCCTGTAAATAATTATCAAACTAAATTAAATAAAAATCAGTTCCCCAGAGTATTTACATACAACAAAGGTTGGACTCACGAGAGAATGTTCGTTGATGAATGGCGAACAGGAAAAGTAGAAGAAGAAAATAAAAAGACATCAAAAATACTTCACATGTTAAGTAAAGGATTGGCTTTAAATAAAACATGTGAGTTAATCGGAATGACAGTTCCGGGTGTAATTGCTAATTTAAAGAGGATTGGGTTCACTACCACCGAAGTTCATAGATTAAGTAAGAAACAAGACCGCCGCAGAGTTATAGGTGTTTTCAAAAATGAAACAGAAGAAAATGTATATGATATAAGTGTAGAAAAACATAAGTGCTTTTGCACAGATAGTGTGGTCTTACATAATTGTCAAAAAGACACAGAAGGTAACATATGCAAATTGGAAATATCAAATGAAGAAGTTAGAAAAGAATTAGAATTCTTATTCTTCCATCGACAGATGTTGAATATAAATAAAAATGGGTGGAGCTGGTTTAAGAATCTTTGTGTGAATGGAGATCACTTCTTAGAACTGATAATAGATCCAGATAATCCGGAGGACGGATTATATAAAGCCATATCCCTGCCAGCAGAGACTATGTATCGCATAGAAACTATCCGGGGTAAATTAATAGAATTCCAACAGAGTAAAGAAGGGCCGGACTATAGTGCTTTGATGAACCCCATACCATTGGGTCAAGATAATTTCGATCTTCAAAAATCTACTGCCATAAGATTCAACTTAAATCAAATCGTTCATTTCAGAATAGGAGAAGATAGAAAATTATTTTATCCTTATGGAGTGAGTTTGATAGAACCAGCCAGAAGCCCTGCTCATCAATTAAGATTGATGGAAGATGCCATGGTCACATATAGATTAGCTAGAGCACCTGAGAGAAGAGTGTTTTATGTAGATGTTGGTCAATTACCACCATTTAAAGTTGATAGCTTAATCGATAGAATGAAGGACCAGTTCAGAAAAAGAAAAATAGCCATGGGAAGCGGTTCCAGTGCTAATCAAGTAGATGAAAGATGGCAGCCACCTGCAGTAGATGAAGATTATTGGTTGCCATTAAGGCCGGGCAGTAACACCAGAATAGAAACTCTTCCTGGGGCACAGAATTTAGGTGAAGTTGATGATGCAATTTATTTTAGAAATAAACTTTTTGTGAGTTTAAATTTTCCAAAAAGTTATTTTAGTGGAGAGGACGTCAATGCTACGAGAATGACTTTATCCGCACAGGATGTTAAATTTGCAAGAATGATCGAGAGATTACAATCTTCTTTTGAAGATGGGCTCTACGACATAGCAGATAGACACCTATATCTTCGTGGATTTCCTCAAGAACTCTATAAAGATCTTAAAATAAAGATGACTCCTCCAAGCGATTGGAGAGAATTAAGTAGAGCTGAAGTTGTTAATTCTAGATTAAATGTTGCCACACAACTTAAAACAGCAAATTTAATGAGCGATTATGATATTTACACTCAGTGGCTTCAATACAATGATCAAGAAACTTCTGAGATGCTTAGTAGATTAAAGATTCAAAAACTAGAAGAATTAAAGATTCAAGTTTTATCTCAAAATCCTCAATTATTGGGGGTGGGCATTCCTCAAGAAAATAACGGAGATGAAACTGAGTTATCCGCAGTCCCTGGCGGCCCCGCACAAAATTTAGAGGCTCCTTCCGAAGATAGTGGAGAAACTGAAACTGAAACTCCTCAAGAAGAGCCCGCTCCATCTGAGGAGGAAACCTCAGAGGATAATAATGCCAAACCCCTCCCAGAACCAGATAAGCAGGATGTTGAAAAATACGGTCTAGAAATAAAGGATTATGAAACAGAAATGGATAGTGAAAATCCAGACTACTCTATAGACGGTTAACTATACAAGGTATAACTTATACCTGGAAAATAGGCAGATCTGTTGGCCCCTCCCAATAAAGAGGTGAGATCAGAATAGCTGCCGCCTGTATCATTGACAGTGTTTCTTGAGGTGCCTCTAATAAATTGAATTGCAGTTAATTGATTTATATTTCTGTTGGTTGTGGCGTGGGATGCTATCATGCCACATACTTGTGGACTAGCCATGCTTGTTCCGCTTAATTTTGACACATAGTATGTAATTGGTTTTCCGATACTTCTAATATCAGGAATACTTGGATATCCGGGAAAAATACTGTGTGTCGTTGAAGCTATCATATCCCCAGGTGAATAAACATCTACTCTGGGTCCTGTATTGCTCCAAGTATTTTTTGTTTCTGCTACCAATCTACTTAAAGATCCTACGCTAATTACATTTGGGCAAGCCGTTGGACTTGATCCTCTGTGATAATACGTCTCATACATGAATTCAGTAAAATATATTGGGTCCACTCCTTCTGGTAGATACCAACCAAATCCTGGGACTACCACATTTAGTTTATTGTCATAATCCGGTCCTCCTGGCACATCTATTTTGGTAGAATTATTGCCCGCCGCCCCTACAACAACTACTCCAGAATTCATCAGGTCTGTTAAATCTGCTTCCATAGTAATAGTTCTTATTCCTATGTCTATGAATCTTTTACCTTGCATCAATGGATCCGAGTAAGCATAAGATATTAATCCAAAATTATTTAATTGTTCTTTTGAAAACCCTCCTCCATTTGTAAATACCACATTTGGTGGTGAGGTATATCCGGAACCTTGATGTGTTATATTTATTCCTATGATTTTTCCTTGATTTACCCCGGTGCCCAGCACCGCTCTTGCCTCTGCCTTATTTCCGGTTTTAACTCCATCCACCACAGAATTTCCGCCATAAAAGCTAACAATTGGATCGGAGGTGTAGCCTTCTCCACACAACCAGGTGTATTTTATACTTTCAACAACATATCTTTCATATATTGTTCCATTTATATTATCTTGAACTATCTTATAAGTTGGTTCTCCGTGATAGTCTATAAAAATATCGCCGTTTTTAATTGTACTCAAATCACCATCTGTGTGATTATCCTCAAATGCAAGTATGCTTATTTGAGCTGGGGTGGAAGGATTTCCTCCGCTTAATATAACTTCTGGAAAATTTAAATACCCTGATCCTCCATTATTAACAATGGGTTCATTCAAAACCCCAGACTTTATTTTACATGTTGCCCGTGCTGTTCTTCCTCCATTTGGAGGAGGAGGGAAAGTTATAGTAGGAGGCGTAGTATATCCACTTCCCCTGTTTTGCATCTCTATATAATAAATTCCAGACCCCTCAACCATCCTAATCGATCCTCTACCTCTTGCCGTTTGGCCTCCCGCAGGAGCAGGGCTGAATGTTATCGGAACCCACTCAACCCACGAAGTTGGATATCGCTCGCAGGCAGCGCAAGGATACCCCTCCCCAGGATCGGTTATTGTTATTTCATATATTGTTCCATTTCCAACTGGTGCTTTTGCTCTGGCTTGTCCTCCCCCGTAAAATGACACTGTCGGTTCATTTGTATAATTTTTTCCCTGATTTGTAATGGCTCCAGAAACAACCTTGCCAGAATCAACAGTTGTTGTTGCTGTGGCCCCAGAATAATTTCTTGTAGAAGTATATTTTACGCCTCTGTATGTTACGTCTATAATATTTCTGACATCAATTCCACCAATGCCAACCCCGTAGCTATGATTTGTTATAGTGGGATTTTTTGTTCCTTTTTTAATATTTACTGGTTTATTTTCGTGCCAGACTTTAATAGCATGTAAATATAGATCATGCGGACCATCTGACCTCCAATCTCGGCCGTCGACCATCTCTGCGTGATATGGTGATATGTTATATATATTTGCTTTTGGTGCCCAACCCTGAGTATTTCCGGCTATTGTTCCTCCTACATGAGCACCGTGATTGTTATCTTCTGTTTCTAGATAATTGTCTGGATTTACATATGGTTCATAATTGTATTTTTCATATGGCCGGAAATTATCCGGAACCCCATATGGATATAAAACATTGAACCAATCTATTTGGTTTACTCTGCTTCCGCCTGTTCCATCTTTTCTTAATGCAAACTCTGGATTATTTGGGTCTATGTGTCCATCTACTACAACAACATCTACATCTTCTCCTGTTGGTATTCTGTAGATTGCTGCTACTGCATCTGACGGCGCAGCTTGCATTCTTATATTTTTTTCTTCACCATAATCACGACCAGGATCTAGAATCAGGGGTTTTATTTTATAAGGGATTTTCTGTTGAATTGCTTCCACTCTTGGATCTTTTTCAAGTTTTTCTGCTTCTTCTTCTGTTAATCTAAAAGATAAAACTCTTCTTTGTAAATTTGTGTTATTTAAAGCTAAACATTTTTTTTCCGGAATATATTCATCTCCCGAGTCTTTTTTCATGTCATCTAAGAATGAAGTCTTATCTTTTATGTCTTTTAATACTAAATTATATATTTTTTCTTTCATGTTATTCACCCCATCCTGAAATATTATTTTGATTTATCATTCTTAATAATCCCCAATTAATATAATTTTGATCAATATCTCTAGATCTATTATAATTTGATATTGAACTAACCTGCATGTTGTCGAAAATACAATTGGCGCCCAAAGCCCTTATGCCTATACCACCATATCCTGGGATGCTTGTATTAACGGCAGAAACTATTTGTGTATTATTAAAATACAGTGTTAAAGAACTTCCCAATGTTTTAAAAGCTAGTACGCCTACGGTGTTTGTAGAATTTATTGGTGATGAACTTAGTAATGACCATGATCCATTGTTGGACCATATTTGACCGTAATATGTAGTTCCATTTTTTGCAATCATTCCCAAATACATATACCCATCACCAAATACTCCATATGGATCGGCTGTATATCTAGTTATAATTCCTCCTCCTGAACCCACAGGCATATATGATCTTGCTGCTCCCGTAGGTATCGATGAATTTATTAAATCCACATAACAACTAATAAAAGAATCTTTTTCTCTTATTCCATTAAGTGTCATTAAAGAGATGGATGGATCCACGCCCACTGCAGAATTATTAGATATTATAAAATTTCCTATGCGTTCACGCCAATAACCTGATATGTAAGGGTTATTTTGTCTGTTGAAATCATCATAGAATGGCAAGGATGCTTCCACTATTGCTGGAGGAGCTATTGTTAGAGTAGGAGTGCTGGTTAATGTGGGCGTGCTTGTTTTGGTAGGAGTTAATGTTGGGGTTGATGTTGGGGTGGGAGTGGAAGTTCTGGTTGGTGTTAAAGTGGGGGTGGAAGTTTTAGTTGGAGTTAATGTTTTAGTATTGGTTGGTGTAGGAGTATTTGTTAAAGTAGGAGTAGGCGTTTTAGTTGGAGTTAAAGTTGGAGTACTTGTTTTTGTCACTGTGGGAGTGGGAGTGACTTGCATTAAGGTCATACCTCCTATCCAACTGGATGAGCATGCTGGTATTACTGTCCATCCTACCCCGTTCCAGAAACAATGATAATTGTCTACGCAACTGGTGTAGTTTGATCTGTTTTGTGTTCCTGGTGCGGTTTGAGATGCCGATGATACTTTGTAGTTTCTCGCTGATTCAATTTTTGCTATGTAATCTAAATTTCTCTGATCCCAGGATAAAGAATTGGGTGCACCGTATCTCGCTCTTAAATTAAAAGGATCACTAAAAACAATGTTCGCCATTTAAAAAACCTATTTCTCGCCTTTCCATGAAATTCTTTTACTTGATTTTTTTTTATTTTTATTTTTATTACAGGCTGATAAAACAGGTCGGCACGCAGGATATTCTCTTTCTGTTCCTTTGCCTGTTTTTTTTCTTCCACAAGGTACTAATTTTCCTTTTTTACTAGCCTTACAATCTATCCATCCACCTGTTTTTCTGCTGAACCAACCATGAAGTCCCTGTTCTTTTTCTTTATTGAAAATTGATTCTTCAAGATTTTCATTTTTTGAGTTGCCCCAATTTTTGGCTCCTTTTTTTCTACACTGGACCAATGCGCCTGACGAATATGCAGATGGAAAAACTGAATATCTACTTTTAACCTTATAATAACAAGCGTCTTTTTCTTCGTTTATTAGCCATTCTTTAAAATTTTTCATAGTACTTTATATATTAAAAATTCAAACATAAAAAATAACAAAATTATTAATATCTACTTATATGAATGATGCGATTATAATAAGCGATATTCATTTAGGCAGTGATGTCTGTCAAGCTAAAAAATTGATAAGTTTTTTTGTTACGATTGAGGATGGAACGAATCCTACAAAATCTATTATTTTAAATGGAGATTTATTCGATAGTTGGGACTTTAGAAAATTAAAGAAAAGTCACTGGAGGGTTTTATCTTACATAAGAAAACTTTCAAAAAAAGTTAATATAATTTGGGTAGCAGGAAATCATGACGGGCCAGCAGAAGTTATATCTCATTTATTAGGAGTGGAATTTTTAGAAGAATATATTCTTTATAGTGGAGATAAAAAGATACTTGTTCTCCATGGAGACCGATTCGATAGCGTGATATCCAATCAACCAATGTTAGTTTACTTTGCTGATAAAATTTATAAATTGATACAAAAAATAGATAAAAGTTTTTATCTTGCAAAGCTTGCAAAAAAAAGTAGTAAAACTTTTATGAGAAATGCTGAGATCATAGAAAAAAAGTCTATTGAACATATGAAGAAAATAGGCTGCAATGTTGTTTGTTGCGGACATGTGCATTATGCAAACTCTAAACCCCACACAGGTTATTATAATAGCGGAAGTTGGACGGAATTACCTTGCAATTATTTGACTGTTAAAAATGGTGTTATAAATCTCTATAATTATTTTTAATATTATTTAAAATAATTCTCTAAAACTACTGTTGGGTTATCGCCCAATATTTCCAATAATCTTGCTTCAACTTGTGCTTGAGTATAATCACCAGCAGTAGTATAGGAATCATTTTCCCATAACACTATTTGTTTTTTAAGTGGAGGTATTGATGCCTTGGCTATTTTTTGATTTTCATTATCAATTATTGTAATATTTAATTCTTTTAAAACTAAAGGAGGAATACTTCTTTTTCTTCCATTTTTTAACACTACGTCGGGCATGTTTATTGTGATTGGATTTTGTAGTTTCATTTTTATTTTCCTTTAAATAATCTGGGCATATCCACTTCATCATTAATGTTTGTTGGTTCTGTTGTGGTTGGTTCTGTTGTGGTTGGTTCTGTTGTGGTTGGTTCTGTTGTGGTTGGTTCTGTTGTGGTTGGTTCTGTTGTGGTTGGTTCTGTTGTGGTTGGTGTGTATTCTACACTCGCATTCTCATATAGTTCCACGTCCTTAAAATAGTATTTTCTTAAATTGTCTATTTGCTTCTGCGTGAGATTCGGCTTCTCGCCGTCCTCGCTTTCGTTTTCCTGCTCGGGCGGCGTCATCCCAAGCGCCTCCGAAAGTGCGTTTATTCCCTCTGGGAACTTGAAGCACTTTATGTCCTTTTGGTGTTTTATCCTGTTGCTCTGCGGTTCGATGTGAACGTTCATTATGCATTCGCCCCTGAAAAGGTCTTCTATCACCTCGTCCACGGTCCTTCCAAAATTTGCCCTTGAAAATCCGCTCCTGAACCTTTCCACCGGGTCCCTTATGAGGGCATAGGCGTCCCCGTCAGGAAAGCTGCTGGACGGGCAGATGAATTGTGGCTTGGGATCCGTTTTGTTAGGATGTTTTTTCTCGAGCCTTGGGAGGAGCTCAGGGTAGAACTGTTTGATTATTGCCCTTGCGAAACTTGTGCTTCCCGACCTAGGGATGAAGGCGAGGTATTTGTTGCTTGGTGTCTTGAAGTAGTTCATTAGCAGTCGCTCCCCGTTTCTATATACCATCCAGGACCACCTTGTCCCTGTTCCCAGGAGAAGTGGTTGTTTATCATATAGTTGATTGCATCTTGTACGTCGCATCCGTAGGTTACCGCTTGGATATAATTCTTACTCCCACCGGCAGTGCTGTCACCCAGAGACTCAAAGAATTTTATCCATGCGGTAGTGTCCATGTTGTTTTCAGGATTATCCCCGTAGTAGTTTATTATTCTGAATTTTGCCTTTCCATTGTATCCCGCCCATGTTCCGAAGCCATAGGCCAAAACCGACTCTAGGGACGGGGTCCCGCCATTGTTTGAAATGTCTATGTAGCTCAGGTTTCTCAGTCCGCTTACGTTCACGCTCGTTATGTTTGGCCCCGATATACCCAGGGTTTCGAGTGACTTCAGGCTAAGTACATCTAGTACATCTAGCTCTGTGTTTTGAATGTCTAGTTCAGCTATTCTGTTCATTCCTCTGAGGCTTCCAACTTCCGTGATGAAGTTCAGGGCTTGGTAGGTAACGAACGATGTTATTCGTTCCCAAGTAGGATTCCCATCCATACTACATGGTTGAATGGTTATGTTTCGAAAACCCGTCATTTCAAATTGATTTATTATGTAGCTCAAATCTACATAAGGTGTGGACTCTATGGTTGATATGTCTCCATTAATTTTTACATATGAGCATCCACCCACTATGAACGTCTTGTACCCCGTATGGTCTGCGTTCACCGTGAGGCTCAGTATGTCGGGGTAGCAGTCCCCGGTGGTGTTGCATATTATCCTTCCCTCGACCCTCGTCCCGCTCTCTCCGACTCCGTGGTTCAAGCCAAGAAGATCTCCCCATGTTGTGGCAGTCACGTTGTACTGGGTCATTCCGCTTTCGCCGTTGAGCGTCAGGTCGTTAAGGACGAGGAAGTCTCCAAGGGTTGAATTCCCGTAGAGGGCGCAGCCACCAACGTAGAAGTCCGACCTCAGGTTGGGCGGATCATATCCGTCGATCGGACGATACTGGCCTTCGCTCCACCCCTCCCAATCAGGTGATCCGTAAGTGTTATACAGCCAGTCTGAATTAAGCCCCGGGCTGTAGCTCATGTTGCCGTGGGAGTTGTCGTAGAAATACACATCGCCAGGGCATGCTACGCTTCCCAGCGTTGAATTGTCGTGGCAATATATTTTGCCTTCTATGAGTGGAGGCTTGAATGTATTTGTTAGGATCACGTCGTCGTATAGGTGGACGTCACCCAGGAAAGTGCCCGCACCGCCAACAATGCCCGTGCCGTATATTTTTGTTTTTCCGTTTATGGTTCCAAAATAATAAGTTCCATTGTTTCCATCATAAGCGTAGTTTGCTGCGGAGGTTAAAATGGCGTCCCCGTTTATGGTTCCGCCATTTTGACCTCCATCCATATATATATCGCCCGTTACTGTGCCAATATTCCATGAACTATAGAATTCGGCATTTCCTCCGATATTTCCCGAGTTGTTTCCATATTGGAACGCTGCATTCCCTGTGACGTTCATTGTAGAGTTGAAATTACTGAAGATTGCGTTACCGTTGACGGTTCCTCCGCCGCTTTGCTCGTAAAAAATTGCGTTTCCGTTTATTGTTGGTGACCCGCCGCTGACTGACCCCGCAAAGCCACATATTAAGCTGCCATTTACGGTCATCGATCCTACGAGCCTGTATTTTGTAATTAAGTTACCGTGAACTAAAGAGTTAAATGGCAAATTTCCGTAGTCTGATGCATCTGTGACGTATGTGTTGCCATACAATGTGCAATTAGAAAATCCTGAGTATTCTATTCCGGAAGAACCGCCGCAGTAAGAGATTATTCCGTTTGTGGCGTGTATGGTGGAGTTGCTGAACAACGTACTTAATCCTGAATCCCCGTTAGACGTCAGTATAAGCTTCCTTACTGTAATGTTGACTCCGCTGATTGAGGCATTTTGTGCATAGACTATATCTTTTTCCCCGGGTAGCGATGTGCTCTGCACAGTATGCTCCTCATCAACCCACCAGTTATTAAGGTTGGTCCAACTGTTGTCGTTGGCGATGTTGTTGAAGTAGAGCGTCCTTGAATCCAAGGATGGGTGGTCTTCAACAATCACGGAAAGTGCTTCTGTTGGTGGGAGGAATTCGCCACTGTATACGGCTCTTCCCTTTATGACTCTGAACTCCTTGAGGTATCCGTACAAATAAAAGGCCCCCATTCCGTCCTCTTCCCAGGCTCCTATCCTCAGCATGTTGGATCTTCCAAGGTCCGCTGAGACCCCGGTGAGCTGGAAGACCCTTTCTCCGTTAACGAATATGTTGAATTCCCCGCCCTTCCTTGTCATTGCGATGTGAGCTTCCTGGTCGATGGGAATGTTTTCATCCGGATACCAGTTGTATGTTTCTCCGTTTATCACCAGGCTTTCTGCTCCATAAGTCCTGAGCTTTATTTTCCCGCCCAGGTTGAATATTGTTCCTATGGTGCCCCAGCCGTCGTATGGGATGTAGATTTTCGACTCTATTGTGAAGTCTCCCCTTCCGAATCCGAAGTCCTTTTCGTCCTTAGTCTCAAGGTAGCTTCCATTCCCGTCGAAGAAGCACTTAGATTCCTTGATCCTTGTATTTCCCTTGACTTTTATATGCTTGTTTTCAATGGAGCAATCGGTGAATATTGTGCTGTTTTCCCTGCCGTCCATGTGCAGGAGCAATGAGACCTTTTCCGTCTTGCTCAGTCCTAGTATGTTTCCGCCGCCTAGTCCCTTTGCTTTGCCTGAGCAGGTGGTTTCTGATGAGTTTATGTAAACCACATCAGAGTCTATTAAACTTATTGATGCCGAATTTACTGCGCCGGCCTTGCAGTCCGTTAGCACGGTCGATCCGCCACTTATTTCTCCGATTTCAACGGTTTTATTGCTTATTATGCTTATTTTGTGTGGAGCCCCTATTATCCCTCCCAAAATGCTTGATTGACTGTCTACCCCACGAACAGCAATCCTTGAGGGCCAATCGTAGCCATCCAGGCCCATACTTGCGATATCCACCCCGAGGAAATCGCCCGCACCAAAATCAAGCACCTTGAGTCCCGTCCCTGCATAGGCCACTTCGAATGCCTTCTGTGCTGTCAAGTATGGATTTCCACTGCTCCCGTCTCCTGTGGAGTCGTTGCCTGTGGTTCTTACGTATATCGGTGTGTATTGCTCTAGGTTTGCCATTTTTTTTACTTTATTTGGTTGGTTCTACGTATAGCTTTGCGAGTTCTTTTGCTGGTTTGCTACCGAGCAGTTCGAGGTATCTGGCCTCCGCTTGCTCCTGTGTGTAGTTTCCTATGGCGTCGTAAGACGCCCCTTCCCACAAGGTCAATGTCTTGTAGAAACGGGAGGATTGCGCCTTGCATACTTTGGTTTTTTGAATGTCAATTACCACAAGGGGCAGCTCGCTCACATTTATTTTCTTTCCTTTTACTTGCACTTCTAGTGGCGGGTCGAATTTGATCATGTTTTGTCCTTTTTATCCGAGGAATCCTGGTCCGTTTATTGCCTGTTTATTTGTGTATGTTTTTATTAATCCTTCTGTGCCGTATTCACCTGCCCTGGTGTCGATGTTTGATATTGTGCTGTCTATTGCCATGGCGTGGCCCCCATGACCCCCACCCGCTATAGGCCCGGCTAAATCCATCAAGTTTATTTCGCTGTTTATTATTGTTGCCTTTCCTCCAATTCCGCCCTTCTGATCTTCGGCAAACCAGTCACCGTGCGGAAGGCCTCCTTTAGATTCTATTTCTTCCACCACACTATCCAATATAAATATTGTTCCTCCATGTCTTCCAAAACCACTATTCTCGCTCGACAACGGCCTTCCCCCGTTTGAATATATTGTGTTGATATTGCATCCTAATATGATGGCATCTCCCCCATCCCCTGCAGGATCTCCTCCTTGACCTGGATTTAGATTGATTTCTTTTATTGTGGAATTTATGCCGGTGAATACACCTCCACGTCCGTTTCCCGTCCAGTATGGCTCAGAGGCCGCACCATCACCTCCCGTTAAACTAATGGCCGACACAAGTGCGTTGTTTAACCTTATTTCTCCTCCATTGCCCGCTCCTAAAGTGGCATCTGAATCGCCCCCGTTTGAATTTATGTTTAATATGCTAACTTCTCCGTATGTTAATATATCGATATTTCTTCCATTGGTTGATGTTGTTATTGCCACATCTTCGTCGTAGTCCCATACTGCGTCCCGTCCATTGAAAATTATATTGCCCATGGCTGAAGCCGGTTTAAATTTGGCCGGCAGTTTCCATGTCCCAACAAGTTCAGATGGACCGTATTGGTTATTTGTAGGATATACGCTTATATTGTTGGGCCCCGATGTAAAAGTTAAGTACGCCAGACCTTTTTTGGATGTGCTCCCTTCGGCCCACTCTACAATGTAGACTCCTTGCAAACTAGTATTTGAGAATGCATTCGAATTGTTAAGTAAAAATTTATTCTCTAGATTGGTGGCCCCAATAAAACGTATTCCGCCACCTCCTACATTCGGAGTTCCATCTGTTGCGAATCCATCCGAGAGCAAGTTTGCGCCTCCCAATTCGGTGGCATATTGAAGATCTTCTTCTGATATTATTACTTCTTTCCATGGCGATCCATCTGCGTTGGCATTATTTCCTCTTAACGCTATATTGTTTGGCCACTCTGTGGCTTCCCCGTGATTTCTGCCTGGTCCAGCGTCTGCGATCCAGACATCGTCTTGGGGATACAAGGCCTTAACATCTATCAGATAATTCTTGGGAGTGTCAAAATTCCACAGAAAGCTGGCTGTGTGTAATCCTACCGTGGATCCAAAATCATCCGGGGAACTGGGCGTGAACGTACTTGTGTAGACTGCGGCTTCGTTGAATATTCTTATTCCGCTTATGTATCCGTCAAAAAAATCGCCATTATCGTAATCGTAGCCTATATCTAATCCGCATTCATAGTCGAAGTATTCGACGTCGACTCCTCCATGAACCCCAAAAGCATATCCTCCAGTAAAATTATATGTTGATTCTAAATTTCCATTTAAGTATATCTTAAACACTCCTCCATTTGCAACCATTGCAAAATGAGTCCATTCATTTAACTCTATGTTGGAGAAGGTATTTCCTACTGAGGAGGCTACACCGGCGTTCGTCCTAGAAACAGAAATTACATTATTAGTGCCATATGCTGACAACCCCAAAGAATCTCTTGTGCAGATATTTACCTTCCATAATGGATGAGTTTGTGAATTAGATCCTTGATTAAACAAGTTGCTCAGAAGTGTGTAGCTTCCACTTGTTTCGCTTTTCATATAGAACCAAAATTCCACAGTAAAAGTTTCCTGTATGTTTGCTCCTTGCACAGGAAGAACATTTAAGTAATCTGTTGATCCATTGAAACTAGCACATTTTACCCCGTCTACGGTTGTTAATTTTGGAACCAAATGATACGCAGTCACAAATCCCTTTTGAATTGTGTTATATGGACTTTGTGGTGTGGATATGTCATTATTGTTATTTCCACTATTTGAGTCTACGTATATCACTCCATCATAATTTTTCGAATAATCATTGAAAACTGTGTTTTCTGATATTGTTCCCGTGTTATACGAATAGTCGTTGAAAACTGTGTTTTCTGGTGTTGTTCCTGTGTTATATGAATAATTGTTGAAAATCACATTTAATGTTGTTGCGCATTCGTCGCCGCAATATTGTATTAAATTTTGTTCATTGGTTGAATGATCATTGAATACAATCGAACCAATATAAATACCTCCATAATTACGACTATAATCATTGAATGTGATATGGGCAAGGTAGAGACCCGCTGACAACCTGCTATGATCATTGAATACGACCTCTGTGTCCCATTCGTCTCCATCATTTAATGTTGATTCTGCAAGTGAATAGTCATTGAATGTGACTTTTCCATGAATATAAAAATCGCCTGCGATAGAATAATCATTGAAGACTGCATTCCCGGTTATGGTGGGGAGAAGGCCTGCGGTCGGGGACGCAGCATAACTATGATTATTGAAGGTCGCAGTTCCAAGAACAATCACCGACGTTTGAAAAGGTTTATAGGCCCCGCTGGGCTCTTTTTCCGAGTTGTTTGTCAGATTGTTGACAGTGGGCGCACTTCCTGAATTACTTGTCAGCCGTTCGTATATTTCAACATCATCACTGCTTGTTGGAAGCTGGGTTGCGGGGGTAGAGAAAGAATCATCAAGCCACCAGTTTCCCAGCGTTGACCAGTCTTCGTTTCCAACGGCGTTGTTATAATAAAGAGTTGCCATAAAATAATTAGTATCCCGGGATAAAGGCCACAACGTCCCACTTGTCTCTGCCGGCATGATAAGTGGCCGCAAACAGATCGGTCTTTCCTGTGACTTCGCTAACCGGAAGAGGATCTGTTGCTCCGTCTGGTAGTGCGAATTTATTGCCTAATGTTAGTGTATATCCCGCATCTATCCAATTCATTCTTATCTTGATGGTTTTTCCGTCGACGGCACTGCCCGTCCAGGTAGGGTTGCTTATCGTCACGTTGTTGTCCACATCTACGTCGAATATGTCGCCGGAACTGGCGTTTATTGATATCGATGTGTCAGTGCCTAGGTCTACCACTGTAGGCTTATAGAGAGATGCAATATCTCCTAATTTTATTTTTTCTGTTAGTGTTCCTGCGGCATTTGTTGCTGGCACAACTGCATCTTTATTTGCTGAGCCCAATGGTAATTCTGATATTTTTATATCTGCCATTTTAATTCCTTTTTATTAAATAACATATATATCTATACATAATTAAGGAAAATATGTTCAGTAATCTAAAATTAGAACCCACGGCGATGGAGACCCAGCTTCAACGTTAACAACTACGGTGAAGACTGTGATTTGCCCCAGAACCGCTGATTTTTTTTAAAAACTTTAAATAAAAAAAAGAAAAGTGCAAAATTACCCGTAAAAATAGGCTCAAAAAAATTTTTGGATAGGGGCTTGCGAGGGTTCAAGGAGTCGCTATACTGAGCCCATCAACGACGTCGGAAACGATGAGTTGAAGAAAAAACTTGCTCTTTGACAATTTGAAACAAAGTCCTTGCTAACACTGAAAGGTGTTGGCGAAAAAATTAAGCCACAAGGACAATCGATGGAAACTGAAAAGTTTCCACGATCTCAAAAGCCTAATCCGTAAAAAGAAGGGCTGGGATATTACTAGTTTGCTGCAAAGCAAAAAGAGGTAGTATACGATAAAGAAGAAACCTTGAACTAAAAAATCAAGGGGGATTTTTGTCGGAACTTTGTGGTGGGCTTCGGTAAGAGGATGTTTGACTTGTATAAATTTAAAAATTAGAAATAATTTTTAAAGACAAGAAGTCAGAACTAACGACGTTGAGGAATTTGGGAACGCATTAGTCTTGAGAAAGACTATCCCACTGAAATCAAATGTAGCGGTCCTCTTAGTATCACGGGATAAGTTAAGGAGACAGGCAGTGTCTTTAACAACCCCTCTATTTTATTATGGAGCAACCGTGGCGACGGTGAATAGTGATATTGAGTCTGGGTGCTGAAAAGCAAAAACAACCCTAGAAACGACGTGGTGGCTCAAACACGTTAAACAAATGAGAGTGTTGTGGTGAATGTTCGGTACGAGTAAATCCAGATACTGCTAGATCAACCACTAAAGGGGTCACTGGTAACAGGTGATATTTTGTGGGTAGTTTAGCTTTAAAAGAAATATGAGTGGCGAACGGACTACGACTGTCACATATAGGTAAAACGGTGGATGAAAAACATCCAATGGTAGAGGAGACCTATAAGAACTGCTGTTAAAGTGACGGACTATTTTATGCGATTCATTCCTCTGTATATGAGTGGATCGTAAACTTCTTCTATCTACTAAAGCCGGTTGAAACTAGAAATGGTTTCAACCGGCTTTTTTTGTTTATATTTTACTATTTTAGTTTGTGGAAGAGTATTTTTACATAAGAAGTGTTTTAAAATATTGGAACTTGGAATATCCATATACTCCAATGGGCAATGTATTAGATATCAATAAAGATATAAAATCATTAATAAAAAATTGCTATAGTTTAAATTGGACTCCACAAAGGTGTTGTTCAAGAATATATGAGATGTTCTTTTCTTCGGGAAGTCTCACCCTTAAAAAAGATGAATAAAACTTAAAATTCAACATATTGTATTATATAAGGTATATAAGGTATATACAATAAAGGATCAATATGTTGAACATCCAGAACACAATGTCTAGGCTAAATTCTGATCACGCAGAAATAACTGCAATGGCACCGGATCTGAATTATTTCACAGATGAAGTTGAAAACTACATAAGTTGTCAATGTAATACTAGTAGAGTGAACGGCATTGCCCAACATGATGATGGTGATATGCTTTTGGTCGGAGAAGGGTTTGTAGATGGCACGCCAGACAATAACTGGGAATGTTGCTACTCAGAGGTGGTAAAAATAAGCCAAAACGGTATCCAAGATGAAACATTTCCCGCTACAAGATTTAGTGATTCTGTCTATACTGTTGCCGTCCAACCTAATGGAAAAATATTATTAGGTGGTTGGTTCTACAATCATTCTGTAGACGGATCTATTACAACACAAACTTCACACTATATTGCCAAATTTGATTCAAATGGTGTCTTTGACGCCAGTTTTGATTCTACATTAAATGGCGCAATAGATGGAGTTGTGAATAAAATTCTAGCCTTAAGTGACAATACTTCGGTAGTGGCGGGCCGGTTCACTTCTAGAATTATGATCCTAAATGATGATGGAACTCAAGTCCCGATAGAAGCAAACTCTAACTTTGACGCAGTATATGATGTTGCAATAGACTCTGAGGAAAGATTAATTGCAGTAGGATATAATTTAGAAAGAAAACATATTATCAGATATGTATATGATAGTGGAACTTCAACATGGATTGAAGATGATACATTTATTCCTCCTGTTTTCAATAACGATAGTTTCTTGAAAACAGTTGCGGTTCAAGATGATAATAAGATAATAGTGGGCGGAAATTTTAGTGTAATCTCAGATACTGGAATAACCACAACACTATATAGCATATGTAGAATAAATGAAAATGGCTATATAGATACATCTTTTGGTTTAGACGCACAAGGAGCACAAAATCCTGGAATTGCTTACTACATCCCAGCTGGATATTATGGCGAGGAAAATTTCTATCCTCCCTATATAACAAAGATTGAACTTTTAGATGATGGAAAAATGATTGTTGGTGGTAATTTCAATGCTTTCGGATATCCCGGAGACACACCATCAGTTAGAAATAACATCTGTAAAATTAATTCAGATGGATCACTGGACAGTTCTTTTGGCGGAGCAAATGATTTCTATGGAAATAATCGATCTAGTAATCAAATAGATAATAATTCATACTACCCATCAGTAAATGATATATATCAAGTATCTTCTGGCGATATATGGGTTGGTGGATATTTTATTAAACCAAAAAGATACTATGTTAAATTAAATTCATCGGGAACGCCAGGTTCCTTTGGATCCGATTATATGCCATTAGTAACTGGTATTGATGATGGCGGATTTGATATGTATGATGGCGGTAATTTCTTTAATACCAATCTAACTCAAATCTATGATGATATTAAAGAAGATGAAGTAGATTATGATCTTTCCATTCCTTCCACTCACACCCAGATGCCCAATGAAGTTTCTTTTGGTCCTCAATGGGCAGCAGGAGGTGCTTCAAAGAATATTTATTCACCAATATATTTCGACAGCACAATAGAAGACGGAACAGATTATTTCGGAGAAGGAAGTCAATATTTCACTTCCATGTATCCTGGTATGTTTGTTTTAGTGGCCACAAATATAGATATAACTCAGTTTAGTATAACTGGAGATATCGGCGCAGACGGAGGAACTAGTTATTCAGTGGATGTTTTGTCAATAACATCTAGATCGAATGATTACACCGTATTTGCTAAGACCGTAGAAGCAGCACAAGAGGAAGAGGAAGTGGCGCCCACTCATTTAATAATTGTTCCGGGTAATAGTGATGGAATAACTCATCTTTATGACGAATCTACAAATTATGACGATCACGCAGTCGATGGAATAACCGGTATAAAAGAAATATATGTAATAGTAATGTCTAAGCTTGATGGAAGTTTTATGACAACATCTGAGATGGGAGATATAGCACAAAAATTCTTAGATACCATAACCGAAGAAGCCACCGTCACTACTACCACTACTACTGAGCCTTTTATTGTTGAAGCGGAAGAACCTAAATCTTGTGGTAGTACTATTTGCAACATTAATATAAGATGTTTGAAACATAATAAAGATTTAAAAATAGGATCCACTTTGAATTCTTGTGGATGTTCTACTTGGAAATTTATTGATCCAGGTACTAAGTTAAAAGGAGGAGTACTAAGCGGATCATCAAAGAAGGGAGCATGGATTCCTGCATCAACAGTCTGTTCGCAGATGCTTTATTCGTATCCTTCAAAGGTTGTTTCTGCTGCACCGGTGACAACCACCACGACGGCCCCAACCACAACAGTGGCTCCCACAACCACAACAGTGGCTCCCACAACCACAACAGTGGCTCCCACAACCACAACAGTGGCTCCCTGATCAATTATTTTATAAACAATACTATATAATTTATACCAACAAACATAAAGGAATAACAAACATGTCAGACTCTAATTTAGAACTCAGTCCAATTCTCAAAAACTTAGCCTCAGAAGGTGGATTAGATACAGCCATATTAAACGGAAACAGTATCCAAAGAACTTTAAACATGGTTGACTTTGATGGAAAAAAAATAGTTTCTAAAAAAGACGGAGATGTAATAACAGTTTCTGATGGTGGAGAATACTTGGCCCAAATTATTCCAAGTGAATTTGTTGAAGCAAGAGGAGATTGTTCTGACTCGGAAACCCTTTGCGATAGTGTTTGTGTTAATTTAATGACTGATGAGAGTAATTGCGGAAGTTGTGGTAACGAGTGCCCAGTAGGATATACCTGTGTAAGCGGGGTTTGCATTGCACCAACACCAACACCAACACCAACTCGCACAGTTACTCCAACTCCAACAAGAACTCCAACCCCAACACCAACTCGTGCGTAAAAAATTCCTAGAATGGTTAGAAGAAAAAGACCCAGAAGTCTATAATGAAATACTAGGAACACTTGCTCTTGCTGGTGGTGCTGGCATGTTAATTGCCCCCAAGGCCACTAAATATGTAGCCAAAAAGGTTTTTGATGTTGGTGCCAATGTCACAGGCCACGCTCTTAAAAAAGGAATAGATCTCACAGCAGATGCCATAAAAGGTGGCACTAAACTTGCTGGTAAAGGGATTTATCATGGATCAAAAATGGCTGCAAAAGGCATAAAAAATGCCATTAGCAAAAAAGAATAATGAATTTCAAAGAATATATACAAATCAGAGAAATTGAAAATTCACTCAATGAAGTGAGTATGACCGCAGTATCAAAAGGCTTATCCAAATTAATAGATACCCCAGAAAATATAGTATCGGCTTTATATAAGGCTTACAGAGTCATGAAAGCCACAGCATTCCTCGCTGCTTTAATTTATATGGGGTTTAGACTTGAAATGGTGAGAGCATTGCTTCCTTGGTTAGCACCATTTATAGACAAAGCTGGGGCTCTTGTATTGGCATCTGGGGCCGGTTTCTTAGAACAATCCTTCTCTAAGTTATCATCATTATACCCAGAACTTGTAGATTGGCTCTCAGAGCAAATCGGCACCAAAGCAGTATTCAAAGCTGGTGAAGATGCCTATCAAATAAATAAAAAGGTATTAGGTCCAAGTTTTAGACCATATTCTGGACCAACTGGGAAGTTTTAAGTGGTTAAATAGTATATAAATCTATGAAAACATTTATTGAGTGGCTAGAATTAAACGAGGCTCGATTTTTTTCTAATTTGTTTGGAGCCAAGAAACAAGTTGCTCCACAAAATGTGAATCAAGAAACACCAGAAGAAAAAGAACGTAGAAGACAGTCTGATGCTCACGATGATGCAATGAGGATGTTGGTTCCTGGTTATAAGCCCTCTGAAAATAAGACCAGTATATCACAACCTAACCTACCAAAAATCTCACAACCTCAACAACAAAATAAACTATCAAAGGCTTTGGATTTGCCTAAATCTGGGGGTAAAACGCTATTTGATCAACTATATGATTTAGTGGGAGACAAAATACTACCGATTCAGAGAATGAGATCTGAGTCTGATTATTCTCTGAAGAATTCATCAAATAGTTCTAGATTACGTGAGGCCTATTCATGGCTGTCTCGGGCTAAAAATTACGGAGATGACAATTACGGACTGTCGGTCTCTGAAATCGACAAGGCAATTAATATCATAGAGAAGATGTTCAAGGATGAGCTGGGAGCAGTTGCCTTCCCAGACGAAGAAGTAGTTGTTCCGTATGCCAAACCAGATTGGAATCCGAAGGATTATCACATCAGTGACGCAGGGATAAGTAGTCTTGAAGAGCCTGCGAAGGTAATAGTAAAAGGTTTCAGATATAGTGGAAGGACTACACCCGCTATAATTAGTATAAAAGCCTTTAAAAATTCCTAAAAGAGGAAAAGTATTTAAACTTAAATTTTGTCATTTGTACTCCTATACATTAAACAATAGGAGTGCAAATGACAAGAAAGAAAACAAGTCCCGTCTGGATTTTAAATAAAAAAGAAATTCAAGAGCTTTTAAATAATTCTAATAGTTTCGTTGAAGTTTTAGAAAAAATAGGATTAGATGCACATAGCGGAAATCATAGAACTCTTAAAGAAAGAATAAAACAAGATTCGCTTGATATTAAAGAGCTGGAAAAGAGGAGGAAAGATAGGATAGGACAGTTTTCGATTAAAAATAAAATACCTTTAGATGAAATAATGGTAGAGAATTCAAGTTATGGAACAAACCATCTCAAAAAAAGAATATTAGATGAAAAAATGTTAGATTATGCTTGTGAAAAATGTAAAAACAATGGTAATTGGCTAGGCAATAAGTTGGTCCTACAACTAGAACATAAAAATGGAAATTCTAAAGATCACAGGCTGGATAATCTTTGCTTTTTATGTCCAAACTGTCACACACAAACATCAACTTATGCCGGTAAGAATAGCAGCTTAAAAAAAAGTAGAATATGTATTGAATGTAAGGGCCCAACTAAAGGTAAGGGAACTAAGTGTAGAAGGTGTGCTTCTCAAAAACAACCAAAAAAGTTTTTTGTTACAAAAGAAGAGCTTCAAAAGTTAGTTGAAATATATCCTCTTACAACAATAGGAAGAAAATTTGGAGTGTGTGGCAACTCAATAAAGAAAAGATGCAGATCTTTCGGAATAGAAAATAGTAGAAAGAAAAAATAAGCGGGATAAGAGAGTCTTAAAAACCTATTTTCTCTACTTTTTTAACGTCTTTATTTTTACGTAAACTCTCAATAAAAGACTTAACATTTTTTAGTTTCTCTATCTTAACTTCATAAGTATTATCGGAATTTTGTTTAACACTAACAACAGTTCCTCCACTAGCCGATACCATTTCTGAGATACTCTCTGGGTTGTCTAAAACAACCATAACACTCTCTGAAGAACTATTATATGAAACGCCAACAATTAAAAATAAACAAAAAGTGAGTGCAAATAAGAGAGGATTAAACCAATTTATTGAAGACTTTGGTGAGTCCACTATTCTTCCCATGTCAACAACAAGATCTTCGTCTGTCCCTCCACTCTTTCTAAGAGAGTCCAGGTACCCAGGCAGATTCTCAAGATTCATTGGTTGTTTGCTCATAATATTATATATAATAATTGCATATATAATTTAACTATGTCAAATTACACTGTGGATCTATCGCCGCCACTCTTCACCAATGTAGCTGCAGGTCAACAAGAAGTTGATTTAGAAGGTAGAACACCACAAGAAAAAGCAGAGCTTATCAGAAGTATGCTCGATAACTTAAATGATGATCATCCATTAGTGGTTAATATTAGGAGTATGTAGAAGAAGTTTGTAAACCAAAGCATCCCAAGAAAGTTTCTTCTCCTTTAGTAAGATATCCACTCTACCACCATTAAGAGTATCATCTGGATAATTTAATGTAATGTTTTTAAGTTCCGGTAATATCCCAAATTCCCGAGCCATATCAACTGCTAAATTTTTATAATACACATTATATTTAATCATTTCTTTTATTGCTTTTTTTCGTAAATGAAAATATTTATGTTGTCTAAGATGCATTATTAATAATGAAAATCTACTCCAATCTTTTTTATCAAAATTTTGAAATTCTAAGTTTGGAAACAACTTTATAAATTTAGAGATTGTTTCTTTATCGTTAAAAACATCGTCCCTACTTGTTTGGTGTTTTTTAACAAAATCATCCACTATTTTTTGCGACCAGCCGGATGCCTTTATATCAGCAGCAAAAACACTTCTTAATTTTTGATCATTTTGTTCAAGATCAAATAATTCTTTATTCATTATAACAGGTATCTTTATGCGTGTTCAATAAAATTAAACTTAAGATTGTTGAGATAATTTATAATAATTTGCTAATTCGCTCTCTAGGCCATTGATGTATTCAACTATTTTATTATAGTTTCCTTGCTTAACATCATCAACTACCCACTGTGGTGCTGTGTTGCTATTTAAATCACGATTATTCATTATAAAAGCAAGAGCAGAGTTTATTATTCTAAATTCAAAGTTATTTGCAAAAGTAATCTTTCTGTCGAAAGGCATTAAGTTTTCTGCTACCATTTTGAAATGTCTTTTTATATGATCTAAAAGAACATCTGGTTTAGCTTGATTTTGTTTTGAACCTACAACTCTTTCTAATTCTTTTAATATTTGCCTGCTCTGCCCTATAGCCTTTACAAATGCATCTTTTAATCGGGGATCAGTATTGGCTCCACCTTGAGCTGGTTGTTTGGTGGCTACAAAACCTTGTTGTTGTGGATAGTTCTCGTTTAACCATTCATAAAATGTTTTCATAATTTTTCCTTTTCAAAATATATCTTATATCTGATTAACCCCCATATGGCCAATCTTCTCTTTGTCTTCTCGTGTCAGTGACTGGAAGTCGCCATTCCCCAGTTTTAGGATCACGTATTAATCCTCTAGCTTCCTTTTTCTTCCGTTCAAGAGCTTCTTCCTCTTTCTTTTTTCTCAAATATTCTGCATTTGCACCCATTGATGCTTCATGGTCTTTTTTTGCCTGAGCCATCCATTGTCTTTTCTCTTTTTCTTCTTCTGCTTTTTTCATTCTCAAATATTCTGGGCTTCTTTTGTATCTTTTTTGTTCTGCTTCATCTTCTTCAGCAGTAGTTTTACCCATAAGTCCCATATTTTGTAATGGTTTTCTAATGAACCCTGGTGTGTAATCCGCCATGTTTTCTTCTATGTTTTTTTCTTTGAGCCATTCATTAAAGCTTTTCATAATAACTCCTAAAATAAGATAATTTATATATACTTTAAAAAGCTATTTTCTACCAATTTTGTCCGATGTACTTGATGGTTTCGATTCCGCTTTTTGATTTTGTTGTAATCCATCTTTCTTTTCTATCATTTGTTTCGTCTTTAATCACTTCGCCTTGAATTATTCCTTGTTGAAGCAACTCTTCGGGTCCCAACTTAACCATGGCCTGGGGAACTTGATTAGCTCTACCAATGAATTTTGTACTTTTGACTCCGTTGGCCCATCTGGTTTCGATGCTTCTAGCACCAGTTCTGTCGGTTATATCTTTGATAATTTCACCTTCAATCACTCCTTTTTGGAGCAATTCTTCTGGGCTAAGATTGACCATGTTTTGGGAGAGACGCCCACCAGACGATTTACGCTCTGGTTTAGAGGGAGAATATGTTTTTTTCTCATCTTGTCCTAGTTGATGACCAATCAAGGCGCCAACTGGACCACCAAGAAGAAATCCTGCTCCTGCTGCCGCTGGCTTGGATACTTCATTTTTTCCTGCCCGCCACTCTTGGAAACTTTTCATGATATTTTCCTTTCGTAATCTGATATCATATGTAGTTAGTGCGTGTAATTTTACCGCTATTTTTCTGGCGTGGGGGGATAAATATATATACTGTTTAATATATAAATATATGAAAAATTACCAAGAAGCAATAGTTGATGCTCCGAGCCAATCACTCTCTGATATTTTTGACCCCGAAGGAAAACTAAAGTCAGAGGTTGTTAATACTATTATCAAAGGTATCCAGGAGATAAAAAATCAATTCCCCAATCTACCAATAGATGATTATTTCGTTGTGGGAGCAGCCGTAACTTACCAGTATTCTCCAAAATCTGATATTGATACAACAATCTCTGTCCCTCGTGCTCCTGATGATGTTTTTAAACAAGCAAACGATTGGATAGGTTCAAATTTAGATCCTAAATATAAATTTGGCGCTCGTCCATATCAATTCAAAGTTTCCAAGGGCACAAGAGGCCAATTGCAATCCTTCGATGCAGTATATGATGTTAAAAGCCAAATTAAAACAGGTAAACCAACTTGGATAAAAAAACCAGATCCAAATAAAACAAGTATGGATTTCAAAAAATTTATATCAAACCAAGAAAGCGAAGAACACGAGTTATATAAATCAATCGAGAAAACAATTAAACCATCAATTGAAAATTTATTAAAATTAATTAAAGCATCAGGTGGAGTTCTAAACGATCAAATTAAACAGCAAACTGCTGCAGTCTTGGACCGATACAAAATAATTAAAAAATTAAGATCGAAGTCCTATGACGGGCCAGCTGATTTAAGAGATCAAGATAAGATGAGCAAAAATTGGGGCGTAGGCAATATAGTATATAAATTTCTAGACAGAGAGGGTTATGTTGATTTATTTGGAATTTTAAAAGAATTAGTAAAAAATCAATTTCAAAACTTTACATCTATTGTTGGAAAATTAATAAGCTCCCTACAGCATGTCGTCAGTAGTTCGATTGGTTTTGGTGTAGGTCATATGAAACAACCACAAATGCAACCACGACCACGAACACAAATGCAACCACGAACAACACGACAAGCTCCAAGGCCGCAATTGCAACAATCTTCACAACTGCAAACGGCTTCTATGTTATATAATTCTCCAATGTTATCAGAAGAAAACAATAAGAAAGTGTTAATAATTGATGTTGAATCCACTTGTGATACTAGTCCAATAACAAATGAAATAATAGAGATAGGATTATCAGATACATCTGGGGCAAAATTTCCTCCTCTATTCATAAAGCCTGAAAAATCTGAGGTAACAAAATTTTGCACAAAATTAACTTCAATAACACCCGATCAAATAGATAAGCTGGGATTAAGTCCACAAGAAGCATATAGAAAATTAAATAAAATATTTTCCATGTATGACAAATGGGCATCATATGGAGATTACGACAAAGAGATGCTTTTAAAAATGGAAAGTTTATACGGACTAACTATTAATATGCCCGAACACGAAAACGTAAGACTTTTATTTGCACAAAAAGTATTTAATTCAAATAATCCTCAAGTTGCTCCTAAAAATCCAAAAGACGCACTTGAAATGCTTGGGATGTCTTTCAAGGGATTCAACCATAGAGGTGCAGATGATGCTATGAACATTGCAAATCTTTACAATGTTTTACAAGATTATAAAGGCGCAAAGAATCCTCTTTAGTAATTGTGTTAGTCGTATTTCTTGATAGTGTGTTATACCAAACCCCTCTTAATTTTTTCTATAAATCTGTTCATATTTTTCTTGTTGTAAACATGACCAAATAGGTTCATCTCAGTCCAGACTTCAAAGGGGATGTTACAACTTATTTTTCTGTTTCGGATGGAGCTGGTGCGTGAGATAATTAAAATACAATTTAAAGTTTGCTCACGAGAAGGAGCGAAATTTTATGTGGTGCAATATTTATTTTTAAATTCCTCCTCATCATAAATATCTGCTTTTAATATGTTATCTGGCCCCGGGATAGGACGAAGATTCTCTAGTGAATTTATCTTTTTAATATCAAGTATTCCATGATCTAAAAATGCTTTAATTGGAAATATATGATCTACATGCCATGCCTTATCTTTGCATTTTTCATAATCTGGGTGATTTAATATATGCTCTTGTAATTGTTGTGGAGTATAACCCAATAGTTCGTGTGTATGGCGTGTTTTATGTTTTCCTGTGGCCTCCATGAATCTTTTAATATGTTGGCCGCACATTTTACGGAACCTTTTACGCAAACTAACAGCCTCTCTATCTGGATCATACATATGACAATTAGCCCCAGATATTTTTAATGAGCCGCACTTTTTACAATTAGGATATCTTTTAAAATTACCTAAATATGCTTCTGATTCTCTACCGCATTTACAAACATATTTGATTCTCGTCCTAGTTTTATAAATCCAAGATTCAACTAATTTACATCCATTTTTTTCACATATTTCTTTTATATCGTTGTCTTTTGTTTTAAATTTATTTGAGAGAATTTTAGGTTTGCAGTTTTCGACGCATCTTTTCCCATTTTGAACGTTAGCTAATCGCATCATTGTTTCGTTTCCGCAAATACATATGCACCTCATGGGCTCATTATTATTTTTATAATTTGTTTCCAATAATTTAAATCCTTTTTCTTCAAAAATATGTTTTACTTGACTATAAGAAAACTTATTTGCTCCTCCGCTTGACATTTTTTCCTCACTTTTAAGTTTGATTGTGTATAGCGTATTATACAAAAAAACCTTGGCTGTTTCCAGCCAAGGTTTAGTTTTTTAGAACCTATATCGCAAGTCCATGTTCAGACAATGAAGTTAGCGATGTTAAGTCTGGCATAAAATTTTGCTCCTTCTCGAAGCAACTTCTTCCCATACCTTGTTAACAGACCCTTACGTGGTGTGAAGGAATCTGGATCAAGGACTACTGGAGTCTGGGTGAGTGGCACGTATGGGCAGTAGAAGTATCCGCTGTCCATGTAGCTGTCGCCCTTATATCCCATTAGGATTTGACCTGTTGGGAACAGTGGGTCCTTGTAGAGTCTCCAACGATTGTTCACAGTTCCGACATACTGGATGCCGAGTGAGCTAGTGAAAGTCTCTGAAGGAGCTGGAGCGAAACCGGCTGTGGCTGTTTCGAATACTGAAGCAACTTCTGGACTTGTTACTAACCAATTGGCACCACCACGTAGTGTCTTACGATGAATTACGTTGCTGACTTCAACAACCTTAACGTATAGACTCTCGTAGCGTTCCTTGACTGTATCACCGAGGGCGGTGCTATAGTCCCAAGCACTGACGGTACCGGCGTTATTGCGGAGGTCACCTAGAACTTCACGGTCGATTTCTAGATTGATTTCCTGAGCAAGAACGGCAGTTAGCTCAGCCTCGGCGTCGAGGTTGTGCTGTGAACGTAGATCTTGCTGAGCCTCATAACTCCAAACTGCCTTCAGTTTACGAGTCTTGGCGGCAATCTCTTCGCTCTCGATGGCGAGATTGATCTCGGGCATATCACTGTTGCCTTCCATGTTGTATTCATATGATACAACTACGGTGTTGGCACTTGGATCATTATTCCAAGTTAGACTAACAGCACCAGTTGTTGGATTAAGTGTACCACTTGTTACCTTGTTACTTGGGCTGCCAACGTCGGTGACACTCATTGTGCCGCCAGCTGAAACAACGAAAGTATTGACAACAACTGTACCATCATAAACTGTACCGGTCATTGTGCCAGCGATAACTGGAACGTGCTCAACAGTGAAAGCAGTGGTTGTGCCACCGGCGTCAGTATGGCTCTCGTTCTGAACGAACTGATGAGAGTAGAAGACGTCGAGATTGGCTGTACCATCGGCTAACTGCTGTAGTGAGTTAACGTCATCACCTGGGAATCCGCCCTTAGCGGCTCCACGGACAGCACCCTTGTTGCTGCCATATCTAAAACGGAGATAGTAAACTAGACCGGTTGGGCCGAGCAATGGCTGGACCGAGACGATCTTGTTTGCAATCAACTGTGGGTAAACTCTGCGAACAAGTGGGATGCTGATTCTTTTGAATTGAGCAACGTCACCTGTGTCGGTTGAAACTTCATTGATGAGTCTCTGGTTCTCGAGAAGAACAGCTGTGGTGGATCGGACGTAACGATCTTCGATGCCCTCCAACAAGCCGGTTTTCTTCCAACGACCTTCTAACTCCTTCGCTTCGTTGAGAAATTTAGCATTTATATTCATTTTTCTTACTTTCTTTTAATAGATTGATTAGCCAGTAGAATCCGTTCAGTCTTCTATCTTTTTAATACCAGCTAAAATGTGCAAATCGTTAAAGTCGTGTTGAGTACCATTATTTTCCGCAATAACAGCTTCACCAGCGACTACTTGTCCTCTCCCCATTACATTCTTGCTCTTTTCAGCTCTTTCTTTCATTTCATTAACAGTTTTTACCTGTTTTTCATTCTCTACAGCCTTGACTTGTTCGGTCACAACTGTTTGTGCGTGGCGAACAGCCTCGGTTAGTTTTGTGTTCTCTGTCGATAGTCTTATGCTTCTGGCCTCTAATAGCTTGATTTGGCCCTTGAGATCATCAATCTGCTTCTTGGCTTCATCAACCTTAGCAGAACTGACACTTGCATAATCTTCGTCACTTAGATATTCACTTGTGATATCAACAATCTTGTCGAAAGCACTTCTGTGCTCGACAGTTCTTGGATCAGCAAGGACATCCTTCTTGGCTTGTTCATAGATTTCGGCACCCTTGAACTGTAGAAATTGATCTACTTTGTCAACGATGTACTCTTTCATCTCGGCAAGCTTCTTGTCGTATTCTTCATAGAGGGAAACTTCAAGACTACCATTCTTGCTTCTCTCCTCTTTGAGCATTTCATAAGCTTCTTCGTAGCCCTCTTCGAGAGCTGCTTCATACTCTTCACCTTGAACTTCAAGACGATTTCTGAGTTCAGAGATGATAGCATAAGCTTCGGTATAACCTTCTTCTGCTGTCTTTTCAGCTGACTTTAGTTCATTGGAAACTTCGGCGTAGGCCTCCTCCAATTTGGAATTAAATTCAGTCTCTAGTTCTGACTTTGCATCCTTTAACATTTCTTCGACTGCTGAGCTTACCTCTTGAATCTGATCAGCAGGTAAGAGTTTTTCTAGTGCTTCTTTAATTTTGTTCATGAGCCTAAACCTCGCTTTAATGAATTGGTTGAATTTTCGATTATTGTTCCTAAACAAGCAATTAACGCTTCTTTATTAACAGTATATATGCTGCTGCTTTCATTTTTTGCAGGAATTTCTTCCACCGCAGAAGAAATTTCTACACTTTCTTTCTTATCCTTCTTATCAGTAACCTTCTCTTGAAAAGCTGCGAAAGTGCTAGGATCAGCTACTGCGTCGAATGTTATAAGTTTATAACTTTCACCGATAACTAATACTCCATTTTCATTTACTTTTCCATTACCAACGCCTCTGCTGCTAATGCCAACTCTAACACCGTCGTTCAAAAGACTTCTCAGTATTTTTCCGTGAGGTGTGTTGAGTATTTCGCCTTCGCCCATGAGGACATTGCCGTCCCACCAAAGCTTGGTGATGACATGGCTAGCCTTTTCAAAATGTATAATGCTGTCGGTTGGGTGATCTAACTCACCAATTAAACCTCTGTGCTTTACACATTCGTTAAGTTTTTTGACGTTCTCACTGAGAACTTCAAAAGGATATATTCTTTTGTTTTTATTAATAGCTTCAGCTTCTTGGAACTTGCCACGGAATCTGGTTAAGCCTTTGTCCGTGACACTTTCATTTAGGTCCATGTTGAACCCACCACCGCTGCAGCTATCTACGAATAGCATTTGATCTTTTGACATTGTTTTTCTCCTTTATATTTATTTGGCAAAAGGATTCTGAAGACCTGGCCAAGTATCTTTACCTTGGTTTGTTCCGAGATCTTCACCATCCTTATCAACTCCTTTTTCGCCCTTCATCGTGAATTCCATTGCATTTGGAATATAAGGATTAGTTAATGATGGATAGACGTGGTCACCGCCAACGTTGCCCCAACCATTATCTTTCATCTCATCATCTAAATCGTTTACAATAGTCTTGCCATCGCTAACTGGAGCTGGGCTATCGACTACACTCTTGTCCTCAAGATCAGCAGCTGGGCTGTAACTTTTTCTTGCCTTTTCACTAAGCGATGGGTGATCCCCATTAACACTCATTGTTGGCATACTGTCAGCCCAATCTTCGCATCCGAGATTACTCTCATAGATATCCTTGAGGTAGTTGGCAACAAACTCAGCAAGTTGAACATCTGGTTCTTCTTCTTGGTTGACAACTAGGATGCACTCATCGAGTAGTTCCGAAGCTTCAGCAACAACTTCTTTGTCGCCAAGTTTTTCGGCTAATACTTTGAGGTTCTCTAGAGCCTCAACTAGATCTTCGAAAACCTTGAGATCAGCACTGGCTGATTCATCAAGATACTTGTAGAACTTGTCAGCAACTTCTTTGAATCCTGGATACTTGTCTTCGCACTCTTCACAAACTGTGGCACCAGCTAAATTTGTGATTTTGTTAACACGATCTGAATAAGCATTGTGAGCGGTTCTTAGTAGACCCTCAGCAATGAAATTGCAGGTATTATCATCAAAATTTCTGGCTCCAACTGTCTCAAGGGCTTCTTTAACCATTGAAGATAGTTCTTCTTGAGTGACATAAACTAGTTCTGGAAAATTCTTAACAGCATTCTCTAAACTTGTCTCAAGCATGTTGTTATCAGAAATATTGTTGTACTTCTTGATTTGAGCAACACTCTTGACGAAGTTTTCATTCTTTACAAGGCATTTGCCTTTGCTTCTGAGAACCTTGACTTCGGTGTCGAGAGTCTTCCAATCGAAACTTAATACTTTGCCTTCATTTACTTTGCTTACTGTTGGAACTTTGATTCCAACGATATCACCTTTATCGTTTTGTTCAACGATGCATTCTTTGTAAACATGGCCCATTTCTTTGTGATTTACATAACCAAGAACGTTCTCTGTTAGGCTGGTCCATTCCTTCATAGTCTTAACAACATAAATTCTGGCTCTTGGATTGCTGATGTTCTTAAGACGACGCTTGGCACTGGCTGTCTTCATCTTGAGGTAGTTCTTGAGGCTAGCACGCTTTCTCTTTGTTTTCATCATTGAGCGAATACGTTTGGCAACAAGGCTTCTTGGCTGCTTCTTGTGGAACAATTTGCTCCTCTTGCCAGTTGGCTTGCTTAACTTAACTTTGAAACCTTCTGAAATTAGGTTTCTTCTTACTGATGGCATATTGAGATACTCGCTAAGAACTTCTGAAGCGACTTCTTCTTTATTCTCAAGAAGATTATCAATCATGTCAGAGATGAGTTTCTTTGACTCATTCTTTTCTGTCTCTTCATCGATTACTAGTTCTTCGATGTTTTCTAGAGCAAGATTATCGTTGGTTAGTTTGTAGTTGGCACGAACGATATCTTCGTTTACTGTCTTGTAAACAACTTCTGACTCATTAAAGAACATGAGTTCAAGTTTTTCTGTTTCAAGAATTGTTGCAAGAAGCTCCTCAGCTTCGATTAGCTCCTTCTCAACTCTGGATACTGACTCATTCTCCATTTTCTTGAATTCATCATAATTGATTAATTTACGCTTCATTAGTTTCTCCCTAAGATAATTTTGTTTTTGCAAAAAGGTTCGATACTAGTTTAGTATATTGTTGAATAAAACCTTAAATGTATATACACTTTTGCCTTTAAAAATTTTTCAAAAAAAACATATATACATTTTAGTGTTAGTTAAACAAACAAAATTAAAGGAAAAATATGAAAAGTTTTCAAGAATATTTAAAAGATAATAATAGTGTTTCTGAAGTCACAGGTATGAATGTTGGAAAAACAGCCTATGGCACCGCTAGTTTCAGCAACAGCGAAGCAGAGCAGCTCACTCACATGATGAAGGTTGTTGATATGGCAATCGCTGAGAACCCACAGAGATTTATGAATGCTCTAAGAGGCATTGCTTCAAACAACCCAGAAATGGAACTATTGATCTCAAATATTAATCTTCCAAAACTCAAGATGGCTGCTAAGAAACATGTTGAAGAGAATGAGGCTGCTGAAGATCATGATTCAATGGGTGGAGATGAGTCAAAATATCTACCAAAAGGCATGTAATTGAAAAGTTATAAGGAATACCTCCTGGCAGAAGGTGCTAAAAAAGATTCTGACAAGAGGTCTAAAGATAAAGATGATACGAGTCAAAACTCTGCCATAATGGAGTTGGCAGAGAAGCTTCAGAGTGTTTTTAAGAAATATAGCTTGATAACTAGACGAGCTGCTTGGAATAAACTTAACACAAAAAAGGGGGATGAGGCAATTGATGACCTCATCAAGAACCCCGCAAGATCCTTAAATGCTTTTAAAAAGCTATCTAATCAAGGAAATCAAGGAAAATAAAGCTTAAAATTATTTTTTGAACCCCAGAACCATAAATAATTATAGATCAAGGAGGATCTATGAAAAGGATTTCATGGGTTTTATTAATTCTGTTTTTAGGGTCTTTCGGCCAGATTGACTGTCTTTATCCAAATCCCCTTTTTGCTAGTAACATTAACCCTGTTGCTAGTTATGAGGGGGAGGAAGATGAAGATCTTTCGAATGTCCAGGTCCCTATACCATTCGAAGATCGTGTGCCAAACAGAACTGGTATCCAGTGCGTTTGGTGCAGCTTCGAAACAATTGCAAGGTATGCGAAGGAAACACGGTTGTATGATTTAACAAGAATGAAAGAATACCAAAGCTATGCAGGCCCCAGTGCTGCTAGGGCTATGCTTGAAAGATTCAGCGTTAAGCATGAAATGACAACGAAGGGTGATAGAAATTTATTGATAAAAGGCTGCCAAATTGAACGTAGAGGCGCTGTTTTTGCTGTTCCTGGCCACATGATGACAATGGTTCATTATGATGAAAAGGCCGGAGTAGTAAAATATATCAATAATAGCGATCCTCAACTTAAGATTAGAACTTGGAATATGAACGAGTTCAACAAAAGGTGGGATGGCTGGGCAGCTATCATCTATGCAAAAGAAGACATAATACCTAACAAATACAGGGTATTAGAATTGCCAATAATCGACAGGAATGTGTTGCAAAGAGAATATAGCAAAGACTATATTTTAATGCCAAGATAACGAATGGAGCCGATCAATTATTTTTTAGTTGATCGGCTTTTTTCTTCATTTTAGTCTTGTATTTTAGATTTTCCTGACGTCGGGAAAATGGTGTGGGTGGTAGGTCATTTATGCTCATGTGAGGATCGGCAGAATACTCGCTTGCTTTTGGACTGCGCTCATTTTCTGGATCTGGCATACTCTGATTTACGAATCCTTCTTTTTTATTATAGTCGAGGTGATGAAACACATCATCCATATACTCGCCTGCTAAATTTAGTTTTGATTTAATCCAGTCTTTTAGTTCTTTTTCTTTATCAAGTATCTTTTCTATTTCTTTTGCTTTTTCATGGATGCTTCTCAAATCTCCCATTGCCATTTTGTTATTGTCTTCGTTCTGTTGTTTATAGTATTTTAAATAATCAAGAACGGTATTAAGATAATCCTCGGTGTGAGTTAGTTTTGCTTTAACCCAATCTTCGAGTTCTACATTTGGCTTGACTATACCTAATAATTTTTCACTGTATTGAACTATCTTGTGAACATCATTTTTTGAATGTTCGAGATTTTCTAAGAATGTTTTGAAGTTAAGCATATTTTATCTATTGTTTTCTCTCTATTATTTTATGCAGAAAAAAGAACTATTATTGGTGATTACACACTATAGAGAAAATAATGTTTTAGTTGATACATTGAATACTAATAAGAGAATACAAAAAATAGACCTACAGTTATACAAAGATATAAATAATCTTTTTTCTCTAGGATCTATTAGAAGCGGATATAGAAAAAATCCCCATATTTATATGGATCCTCTTTACTATAATCATCAATTCTGTTTTGCTCCTTTATTAAATTTTTGTAAATTTATTTATCTTGTAAATAAGCCAAGATTAGTGATGCCAAATCTAATCGGGAACAAAACGTACAGCTCAGAGTCGTGTTTAAACTATTATTGTTTTAGGCTTCGCAAGATCTATGAAATGATAAGAAAAACTCCCAAGCAAAACTTTAAAGTCTATTTTGACGAGGAGTTTACCCTACCTGAAACTTACAAAAAAATTCAAGAGTTCTTAGATTTAAAAGAAGAATTTAATATCAGAAAAGAAAATAGTGTTGCTGACTTTAATATCAGCAACACTATTCTTGAAAAAGCAAATGAGTGTTATGAAAAATATAGGTTTAAAATCAAGGGGCTACAGGGGCAGGAGCAGGAGCACCGCCTCTTGGAGCCATTGGCATAGAAACTTGGGCATCCTGCATTTTTGGAATGTTCTCTTTCTCCTTCATTAGTCCCTTTAGAATTCCGCCAAGATAAGAAGCAACTGTTTGTCTTGGATTGGTCGAAGATGGCATACTTGCAGTTTGTGGATTTTTTTGAAGTTGATTCACAAGATCGTTTAAAACTCTTGCCGCAGAATCAAACTTCGAAGCAGGGCCGGCTAATGTATCGGCGGCTTGAGCAGCACCACCTTTGATACCGCCACCGTCCCAAACATTTTTTCCAAATTGCTTGGCAGCACTCCAGGCATTTTTGCCAAATGCCTTTAGGCTATCCATGAAACCTTCGTCAAGTTCCATCTCGGGAGCGTTTTCTAAAATATATTCGGCGGGATTGATGTCCATCTCAACCATAAGTCCTGCAATGCTCTCAACTAGTGTGTCGATATTTTTTTGTTCAATAAACTCATTAAATGTTTTCATTATATTCCTCTTGATTAAAAGATTATAGATTATATACTACTCTAGTCTAAATTTTTATCCATTTTTTGAAAGAAACAAAATTTTATGATTAATGCTTTGGTTGAAAGAATAAATCAAGACCTTAAAAATGAGTGGAAACATCATTGCTTTTATCTTCATAATGCAAGTAATATAGTTGGATTGCACGCAAAGGAATACAAAGAGTGGCTGTTGGAACAAGCTGCCAGTGAAATGCAACACATCGTCCAATTCTCTGATCTTATTACTGGGCTTGGGGGCTCTCCTGTAAAGGTGCCGAACGATTTTCCATCCTTGAGCGATCCAAGAGAAATTCTCGAATACGCAGCAAAAATGGAAGAAGAGGTTATAAATAACTATTATCAGAGAATAGCTGATGCTGAAAAAATAAACGATCTTAATAGTTATTGGGTAGTTATATTTTTGGAAAAACAGATGGAAGATAGCAGGAAAGATTTGGATGAGATAAGACAGATGCTAAAAGGAATATAATGGTTTTTTCTTTAGATTTTGACAACACTTTCACAGAAGATCCAATATTTTGGAAGTGGTTTATTCTTAAGGCAACCTCTAGAGGCCACCGAGTTTTTTGTGTAACTGCCCGGACAGAAGAACAAAAAAATATAGATGAAGTACAGGGTAGCTTTGGGTCTTCTTTGGAATTAATAGAAGATGTGATATTCTGCAATCATCTTCCTAAAAAAGATGTTGTCGATAAACTTGGTGTGAATATTGATGTCTGGATAGACGACAAGCCAGAAACAATTATATTCGGTTTATAATTCTCTTTGCAATCTTGGACACATACTCTAAAGAAGGGGTGTGGTCCATTTTAGATAAAAGATTTATTGGATTATCGGATGCCATGGAGAAATTCATATCATTACTTTTATATAGTTTTTTATTAAACATGGGATTAACTCCATGCCTATAGCTTATTATATCTTTTAATTGACTCTCTATTAGATTTCCTTCGATATCATTACTGGCTAATATTTTACTGACTTTATGTTTGCACAAAGTCGCAAATAATGCCACTTTATCAACTTGATATTTGTTTGGATCCAATCCCACCATTTGACATAATATTGCCATATCCTTAAAGAAATTTAATGATAATTCATTAAAAACAAACACTTCACCCAGATTAAGCCATTTATCCATTTCATTTTTTGATAGTCTAATTAATTTGGCATATCTTTTATTATAAACAAAGTCAGGATCAATAGAAAATATAAATTGTTTATCTTGTATTTTTATATCTTTTTGTATGACTGTATCGGGATCTAGTACGGTCACGGGTAAACTTAGTATGTTGTTCTCCATAAGAGTGTAAAGAGAACCCCATTTATTTAATTTGAGTATACCTGTTTCTCTGCCTATATTTTTATGAATATATTTATTGGCATGTGTTGAAAGATTTTTATTATTTTTAAGATACTCTTTGTCTGCCTGAGCCACCGATATATATAGATTGTCCTCTAGACCCAATACCTTGAAGCTTTCTATCAATAATTCTAGTTGCCAATTATGGTAGTAAGAATCTTCTACCGAGACAAAATAATTCATATTATTTCTTGATCTGTTCCTCTGCTACAATATCTTTTTTTACTGCACATGGTTGATTCATCTACGTTACTCATTCCATCTGTGCTTAATAGAAAGTATCTCTGATATAGTCTATAGACTTCGCTATATGCAACTCCCCATGATGCATCGTGGGAAAAATCATCGAATTTGTCTTGACTATCCAAGTTATCTAGTAGATGATTCCAAGCACGGGCATGTGCCCATTCATGTAAAAGAGTGTCTATAGCAGAATCTTCTGGCAGATCTCTGTTAATTCTTATAAAGAATTTCTTTTTATATTTTACACAATCTCCATCAAGACATCTTCCCATTGCCACTCTTCTAACGCTGATTTCATACGCTAAAGGGCAATGCTTTTTAAGAATTTTAACTACATCTTTGTAATCTGTAAATTTATTTTTCATTTTCATGATCTCCCTATTATATCTTAATCGAGCCTGGAATAAAACACTATTGTATTTAGATTTATTGGGATTAACTTTAATGTTTAAATATAATTAAATAATTTTTTTGTCGTAAGTGCTTTTAAAATAAGGACTTACGACAAAAAACAATTGCTATTGAAAAGCATTGAATTGTGGTGTATTCTAATTTGTGAATTGAATAATTTATACTTTAAATAGAAAGAAATTAAATGGAGATCAAAGTTTTGAAGCTCGTGAGTGGAGAAGAATTCATATGTGCATTGGAGGCAAAAGATGATTTCTATGTAGCCATCAAGCCCCAAAAGTTCCTTATGACCCAGAATGGAATCGCAAGTATGCCCTTGATTCCATACTCGAAAGATGAAAAGTATTTGATTCACAAGAGCCATGTGATATTGACATGCGAGCCAGATGATGATATCAAAAACGTCTATAACTCAGAGCACGGTACAGGCGTTGTAATTGCAAAAAATAGTATAATAAAGGGTTGAAAATGCCAAAAAAGATTTGTGATAAATGCAAAAAAGAAAATGGTGTAAGAGCCAGAAGATGTAAATTTTGTGATGCCGGCTTTGCATTTAAAATAAAAAAAGATAAGCCCAAGGCAACTAGAATAGACTGGAAGGAGCTCCAAAGCGGAGACATTATAAAAGTTTTGGGTGGTGGTCCAATATGGAAAACATCCGACAGCCCTTCTTCTAAAACAGAGGTGGAGGAATATGATGATGAAGACGATGATGACAACGAAGATGAAGATGGTTCTTCGAACTTAAAAAATAAAACACGTGACAAAATTTTAATGGGTTATCGTGGAAAGTTCAAAGTTTTTAGATTAGATCAAAACGGAATAGTCGCCTATGGAATAGAAAAGAATTCTGGCTATTGTCATATTTGGATGGCTGAAGAAAAATTAATTGATGGTAAATTATTAAAGAGGCCTCACAGGATAACCAAAGTTGCATGGTAAATCATGCTTATATTAAGGGGTTTAGCACTTTACCTGATTTAAAGAAGATAAACCCAGAACAGGTCTTTGAAAAAGACAGAAAAGATTCTGAATTTATACAAAAAGAAAAAAGAATTGCTCTATCTCAGCAAGAATTCTTTTTTGAAAACCACATATCTGAAGATATATATGAGTCCTGCGAAAGGTTCATACTGGATAATTACCCCATAAGTCTACAGAGTGGAAAATATATCGATATAGCCAGAGAAATAGATGAAGATCTAATAATTCATAGGATAAAAAATAATAAAGATTGGATGGCTAGTGGACATGTCTGCTTCCCCAGTAGTTGGAATCCGGCTGAAAAAATAGGCATGTCTTTTGATGAGTTGCATTCTCCAGTTCCAATGAGTTTAAAAAATAGCACTAAAATAGTTAATGCAATAATAAACTCTGGGATATTTGAAAGATATCTTTGGAGTGTGGTTCATGAGAGGAAATATAACTATCATCCAAGGTTTCCATTCATAAATTTTGACAAGAATGACCCTAAGGTTTTTATAAAAATAGAAAGACAAGTCACCGTAGGATTCCCAGATAAGGGTTTTTGTCTTTTTATTTTAAGACAGTACCTGATTGATGAAGAGGATATAGACAAAGAAAGCTTGATTAAAACAATAAATAATATGACAGAAGAGCAAAAAAAATATAAAGGTCTGTCAGATTCTAAAGATTTAATTGACTATCTTGGGCAAAATATTTCTTAAAGATTTTTTGTCATGTATCGTGTATTCTTTTCTTCCATACTGTACACCATTTTTGCACTGATTAAAATATACTGAATCAAAGAATAGTTTATCTGGTTCTACTAAATAAATTTCTATATCATTATTATTTAAATGTTGATTTATATCTCTTATCATTATCTCATACAAACTAATATCGAGTGCTCTAAAGGCCATTTCTAATGGCTTTAAAATTCCCTTTGCGCCTTCCCAATAAGAAAGAGTTAAAGGTCTACCCATTATCACATATATTTCGTTATATCCTAAATCTATGCATTGTTTTAATGGCGCTAATTGGCGACTGCCGGCATCAACCCAGCCGTTTCTATCTTCTACTAGTCCTGTAATTGCAACGCTTGAAAGCACATTTTCCTTAAACTCATCTGCTGTTATTCCTTTATTGGAAACATACATCATCTCTCCAGAATGAATATTTAACTTAGAAACTATACTTTCACATACTGGGGTGTTCTTTAATGCGTTGGAAACTATTTTTTCCATTGGTTTTTGATTTAACATCCCTGTTTTTCTCCAGGGAAAGTAATTAATCCCAAAAACATCAAATATGTTTTTTATATTAGACCACATATCTGCAACACCTTGTGGCCCCAAATAAGCATAACTAGCTGCGCATATACTCCCAGAACTGATCCCTATTGTTAATTCTGGTTTTATATTACTCTCATATAGAGATAAAGCTATTCCCGCTTGTATACTTCCTCTAGCTCCTTCTCCCGTAAAACAAAAAGCAGTTCTTTTCAAGGTAGTTCTTTCTTTTTAACATATCTCGATAATGGTGCCGGACTTGAACTTGGTTGTTCTGATTTAAATATATCTTTTAATCTACTATCTTCTTCTTCTGCCCGAGTATCTAATTTTTCTTTACTTGCGGCAGCAAACCAAGATCTTAATTTATCTATTTGTTTTTGATCTATCTCTTTTTGTTTTGAAATCACATCCTCTATCTCTTTTTCTTTATATTGACTTGCAAATTTTTTATATTGTCTTTCAGATAATTTAATCCAAAGGTTTTTGGCGCCCATTGCATCCAGTTGCTGTTGATCTCTTGGTATTAGCTCCCTGCCCATTAGATCTTTTTTTAGGTATAGTTCATCTATGGATATAATTGTTAATCTTTGATTATATAGATTTAGAACCTTAACAGTAGAATTTCTTACTTCTACTATTTTTGCGATTTGATTCTTCGATACTTCCGGACCTAAATCTACTATATCACCTATTGAGATGGCCATTCTTTTTGCATCTTCGTCTGATATATCCGTTCTTTGATATGCTGACGATCTCCTCGACAGACTAGTTTTTTCCCTGGATAAACCACTATCCAGGGGCATGAACTCAAAGTTTTCATAAAACTCTGGGTGGTTATCTACTATCCACTCTGAGAAAAGTTTCATGCAGTATATATGCAGCGTCTATATTAAATTCATTTAATAAGCATGTAGATTAAGACTAATATCTGGGCTGCTATCACGCCAAGTAAAACCTTATCTGTTACCGATGGGTATGAATCTTTACTTTTCTTCTTGTCTGCAACCTTTGCTTCTAATTTTTTGATCATATCTACTTTTTTGGTTGCTGGTTCTAGAGATTGGGCTTTTACTACGGTGTTCTTTTTTGGTTTTGAATTTCTTTGTGGTTTATTTTTTTCGTTCATGTGTTTCCTTTTCTTATAATATATAGAGTAATAATTATCAAAAATCACAGGTTCCATTTTTCTTTCAAATAATTAATTAAACTTGATTTCTTTTCTTCAAATTTTTCTTTTCTAATATCTTTTTTCTGTTTTTCGTATTCTTTTTCTCTCTTCTCTGCTATTAGATATAATTTTTCTACTTTTGATTCCCATTCCTCATCTGGGTAGTAGCTCTCCAGTTCACCTGCGATTTCTTCATAAACTTTTCTTGAATTATAAAAGACCTTTATCAATTTATCATCACTAAAAGCCAATATTTCTAAATTATATCCATTTCTGAGTCCATCAAAAGCGTGGCCAATACATTCTGAGTATTCGTTTTCGTCCATTGTTCTTATATCGTTTTCATTGGTGTTCCAGAAATTGTCATAAATTATATAATTGCTTTCTTCATTATGTCTTATAATTGGTTCACCTACATTTTTGGCTATCAAATATAGCTTTCCATTGACTCCCATAAACTGTTTTTTCACAGCTTCTATTGTTCTTTTTTCTTTTATTACCTGTTCATTGAATTTCATTTTAATTTTTTCTATTTATATGAACTATATATTTATAGAAGTATATACAACTTTAGAAAAAAGGAGTTTTCTATGTGGGGCTTATTTAAAAAAGTATTTGGTAAGAAATTAATCTCTGATAATCCTTCTGCTCCCATTCAATTTTGGGTAAATGATCCAACTTTACCTGAGCTAGTAAAAGAAATACCGGCTAATTCAACTCCTTCTTTGCCCATGAAGGTCGATGGGTATAAGGGTTCGGGTCATAAAGTAGGCACCCCCGAGTGGAGAGCCGCCAGTTGTTATGGAATTTTAGTTAATACCATGGACAATATTATTCCAAAGATTAAAAAATTTCCACAAAAGTGGGCCGCAACAAAACAATTAACTGTCTACCCTGTGGCCGGCAAGGAATTAAATGCATTCTACGATAGAAGAAGTTTAAAGTTTTTTTATGAATTTGATCCGGTTGCAAAGAAGAACATCTATTCCGCAGACTCTGCTGACATAGTTTCTCATGAATTGGGTCACGCTCTACTAGACTCTATCCGCCCAGATTTTTGGAACGTTCAATCTTATGAAATATGGGCTTTACATGAAAGTTTTGGAGATATAGTTGCTATAACAAGCATATTAGAAAATGAAGATGTTATTAAATATATAATAAAGGAAACTAAAGGAGACTTATCTAAAAGCAACTCAGTGTCAAAGCTTGCCGAGCAATTTGCAAAGATTTTATTTAATTTAACAAAAGGGAAAGGCGGATATAATCCTCATTCATTGAGAGACGCCGCTAATGAATTTTATTATGTTGCCCCTGAAAATTTAAGGAATGAGACCCCGTATAACATTCTCAGCAGAGAGTGTCATAGTTTTAGTAGAGTTTGGACAGGCGCCTGGTATGAATGTTTAGTTGAGATTTACAACGATAGTGTCAAAAATGGATCCTCTCCTATTCAAGCTTTAATATTTGCAAGGAACATAACTTTTCATTATTTCGTAACTGCGGTATCCCAAACCCCCATCACAAACAGATTGTTTGATGCTTTGGCGCAAAAAATGATAGCTATAGATGCCGATAACGGATCAAAGTTATCATCAATTTTAACCCGAGTTTTTACAAAAAGAAATATATTATCCACTAATGTTAAATCTTTGTCTTTAAATGATATCTCAATCCAGAGTTCCGGTGAGCCCATAAAGAAAATAAGAATTTCAGATTATTTTGAAAGATCTATGGTGTTAAATCAAAAACTATATGATTTAGAAATCGAAATTCCCTCTGAAAATAGGGTAGAATTTAATAAGGATGGCATTGTTTCCCTGTGTGTTAGGAACGATTTTCAAGAGAACGCCAATATTGCAATTATGTGCATCAACACTCTAAGTGCGGGAAATCTAATAGATAACTTGTTTGTTATTGAAAATAATAAGCTAGTTCGCCAGAAATTCATAAATTAATTTTTTAAAATAAACATACTATATATAATTTTGTGTCAAAACTACTTTATTCCTATGGGTTTATAGTTATTCATATAGTTTTAATCTTAGTGTTTTGATATTGAATTTTAGAAATAAGTTGTTAAAATGACATCGCACTTAATTTTAATTTAATAATCATTAAAGAGAAAGGCAGAAATGGCAAGAGTTATCGACTTCGAAACAATGGAAATTGTGAATTTTTGTTATTTCTTGGAAGCCTCTGACGATTACGATGATTACGATGATAATGATGAATGGTATAAAGAAGACGAAGACGATAATTATGATAACGATGAAGATGATAAGGAATATGATTATGAGTGGTATAAAGGAGAGGACGATGAAGATGAGGATGAAGACGACGATCATGAATACGAATATTTAGATGAAGATGAAGATGAAGATGAAGATGAAGATGAAGATGAAGATGAAGATGAATGGTACAAAGACGATGAGGATGATTATGAAGATGAAGAGGAAGAAGATTATGAAGATGAAGAAGATGAAGAAGACGATGATGATTATGAATACTAAATGAATAGATAATTCTATGGCCGATTATAGCGAATACTATTATAAGCTTTACGATAAAAGATATTACACTCTTCATCCTTATGAATTAGCAATTAATCCTGAAGAGACAATCGAAGAAACAAATCTTTATGATCTTGAGACACAAAAAAAAGAACTATTAAAATGTGTCGATAGTTTTGAATATTTTTGTCACAAATATATTAGAATATTGCATCCAACAAAAGGACTTGTTCCTTTTGTTTTGTTTAATTACCAAAGAAAAGTAATTAAAGATTACGAGAACAATAGATTTAATATAATCTCTAAATTCAGACAGGGAGGATTGACCACTGTCACTCTCTTGTGGGGCTTGTGGAGATGTATGTTTAAACTCGATCAGCAGGTTATGCTTCTTTCTAAAACTGATCGTGAAGCCACAGAAACTGGCATGATAGTAGATAGAGCAGTAGAAAATCTTCCGGTTTGGTTGATCCCTAAAAAAACAAGTAAATGGAATGATCATTTAAAAATGTTTGTTGACACAGGCGGAGCTTTAAAGTTCTATTCTCCGGAAGCTGCTCGTGGTAAAAGCGTAACATTTTTAATTATAGACGAAGCGGCGTTTATTCCTGAGATGGAAAAGCATTGGAAGGCTATGTGGCCTGTATTAAGTACGGGTGGCAGTTGCACTCTGGTTTCTACTGTTAATGGCGTTGGAAATTGGTATGAACAAACCTACAACGACGCTCGAGAAGGCCGAAATATGTTCCATGTAATAGATTTGGATTACTGGGAGCACCCTGAGTATAATGATCCTAAGTGGGTTGAAGAGCAAAAAGCTCAATTGGGCGAAAAAGGTTTTCTACAAGAAGTTCTTAGAGAATTTTTAGGATCCGGAGAAACATATATCCCTTCTGCTCTAATCAGAGAAATGTCTGAGTTTACAATTCACAATAATCCTATTAAAAAGTTATTTCCAAAATGGGTCAATAAAACAGGAAGGGCCGCACAGCTAGATGGAGCAGATAACAATAAAGGAGCGCTCTGGGTGTGGAAAGAGCCTGTCGATGGAAAAGAATATATCATAGGAGCAGACTGTGCTGAGGGAATGGGAGAAAACGCAGATAGTAGTTGCTTCCATGTTCTTGAGATGGATACTTTGGAACAAGTTGCTGAGTTTTATAGTAATTTAGTCCCCCCTCACATATTCGCACAAATATTAAAAGAGGTGGGCGTGTATTACAATACCGCACTTGTTATTGTTGAAGCAATGTCCCCTGGGGGAGCAGTATTAAGTTCGCTTGAAAATACTTTATATTACGAGAATATATTTTATGAAACTAAAAAAAGTGGCACTCAAACTCCTGGTTTAAAAGTGAACAGAGTTAATAGGCCATTATTGCTTGAGGCTATGCAGAACAGAATCTTAAACAAAGCCATTAAAATAAATAGTTCGAGATTCACTGCAGAATTACAAACATTTCAATACAATCCAGTGACCAAGAAGGCCGAGGCCCAAAAAGGGAAGCACGATGATGCCATAACTGCTCTTTGTGCTGCTATTTATGTAAGAGACAAACTAATAAACGATGTGCCAATTGGTGCTGATGCACCTAAGGAAATGCTTAATAAAATACAGGATGATGTGTATCAAGAAATTAAAAGAGAGCTATTCAATAGTTCTTATGAAGATTTTGTAGAAGAAGAAATAAGTTTCACCTCAAACGACAGTCTAAGTTCGGCTGACGAAGAAACTCTTATTAATATTTATAGAAAAAATTCAAAACTACTTGATGAATTTGGATGGTAAATATGACTCCTAATTATGAAAAAATTATTTATTATTTAAATTTAGCTTATGCTAATTGCGGAGATTCATTTAAAGCAGAAGATATTAAACATTCTATTAAATTATTAATATCTAATGTTAATCAACTGGATATTAAAAACAAAAATAAGATAAAAAAACAACAACAGGAAGTAAATAAGCCTGGTAATAAATATAAATATCCTGTAGAATCTATTCAAGCAATAGATGAAATGATAGAAAAAGAAAAGAGAGAAAATTTATGAGTTTCCACTTAATGAAGATAGATAATTTTTTAATTTTAGACAAAAATAATAAAGTTAGATATCAGCAAAGAGATATCAAAAACACTTTTCACCAACAAGGGGAAGAATACATCCTCAATGCTTTATTCAAGGGTTCAGAGAATCTGGTTACTAACGGTTATTATATTGGGTTGGACGCCAGACCCACCTTAAATAGAACAGATACTCTCAGCAATATAATTGGCGAACCACTGGTTCAAGGAAACAACTATCAGCGACAGAACGTTTCTTTTTTGAATTGGCAAATAATCAACCCTAATACTTCTGCAACCACCACTGCGTCACCGACTCTTACTCCTTATTATGCAAAAAGTGGCCCCGTTATTTTTTCATCTCTAAATTCTGGATGGAACTCTGTCACTAACATATTTCTAGCAACAACTATTGGTAGCGGAGGCAAGTTGATTTCATCTGCTACTTTGGGAACAACAGTTTCTGTTGCTATTGGTGAGAGCGTTGTTATGGAGATGAGCATTAGTCTGTATGATTACTAGGCCAACTCAATGTTTAAATCGATTGAGGCCGAAAAATTGATTATTATATTCTTTGATAACAATTAGATAACCCCACCTCAAGATTTGCTGTCCCACTATAACTAGGGGGTTCGCAATCGCACCCTGCCAAGAAGCAAGTCATTCGGTCGGTGCCCAAACTGCCGGCAGTACTTTCCCAATGTGCGAATCCAATATAAGGTATTCTCCATATCCATTCGCACATATCTGGACACTCTGGTGGGAGGGCTTCACATTTACAATCTTTGCCTCGTTTTTCATTTTCTTTACAAGGTGGGAATCTGGGCTTCCCAGATGCGTCTTTTGCTTCATCGCAAGGACAATAACAATCAAGGTCGTCCCATAAAGGTTTTCCTCCCACTTTCGGACAGTCTTCTTTTCTTACCGCATTGGATGCCCCGGGAGCATAAACCGTGTTATCACAATCACAAGCGCATTTTCCTATGTCAAACTTAAATCCTTTAGATTCACATTTTTCTTTAATTTCATCTTTGGGGCAGACGCACATACAATAATCATCTTTTTTATAGTTTTTATTTAGAATTTTTTTGCAATCTGGAGAATCCGGATTTGATACACACTTACACTTACACTCAGACTCATCCCATACAGCAGAACCAAGTTCATTGACATAATTGCAATAGACACACCTGCCCATACACTCAGAATATCCGAAACCTTTAACACTTACCTCGCCCGGTGGAAAATCCCCATATCCAGGAATTTTACCTTCACTAGGGTCTGGCCATGGATCGCCCGGTTGCCAATCTCCCCAACCACCTGCTGGAGGACAACACTCTCCTTCTTGACCAGGTTCGGCCCATTCTGGCGGTATATTCAATGGTCTTCTGGGGCCTCCGTCTGGGCACGGCGGAAGAGGGAGATTTTGATTATCGCTGCTATAGGTGATACCAGAAACAATAAAATTAAAACTATTTAAAAGCAAATAGTGTGTGGCTCCTGATGGGCCTAAAGCATTTAATGAATTATCTGCTTGAGTTATTATTTCATTAATATCACCTAATAAATCTGAATTACTAAAAGTAAGATCTGCAGAAAACACGTCTCCAGCAGCCCATCTTCCTAATATTGAATCTTCATTCATGGTTCCGCTGAAAAAGGTTGTGTTTCCATTTTGGGATGGAATTGTTATGATGCTTGTTGTTGTGAATGAACCCGAGCTTCCTCCAAAGAAAGAGAAACTCCCGTTCATTTTTGTGAAATTTTCTGAATTTTTTAATTGACTCGGCAGGAAATCATTAGTAAGCAAGTCTGCGTCACCAGTTAAATTAAAACTAATATCATTTATCATAAGATTCTGTAGTTGATCTGATGCTGGCTTGTAAACTTTTATTGATATTTTGTCTGATGTTGAAGAAGTGTTTATATCATAAATATCATCAAGAATCTTGATGCTCAATAATCCTCTGAATGTGTCTATGACAATTGGTGGTCCAACTGTTGTTGTTACTATAACTTGATCTAAATAAATTTCTAATATATTGTTTCCAGGATTGGTTACCGATATGTTTTCTTGATATGTTTCAAACCCATCGGCAGATATTATTAAATCAAATTGAAGAGGTTCTTCTAAACATGGTTTTATACTATCTCTTACTCCTATGCATACCATGTTGTTATGAGGAATAAAATTATTATTTAATAAATCTAAAAATGAATCAGGATAATCTACTCCTCCCCATTTTATATTTTGTATATCTACGGAAATATTTTCTGGTATGATATTATTGTCATTCCTGACCACTAGTGTTATGGTTGTTTTTGGGAAATCATAATTATTCATTTCTACTTCTATGTTTATTAGTGTACCTTGGTTTTGATCTAATATAATTTCATTATCAAATTTTTCAAACCATAATACTTGATTTTCTTTATTTGTTACATAATATCCTTTGATATTAACTGTTTGTCCTAAATTTTTCCATATTATTCTATTTTTATATTTATATTTTATATAATTTGCTGGGGTTTGATTCGTTGGTTCCCATAATAGTGGATTTAAAAATTTTGGAGAATAACCAATGAACGATGCTTCTTCAAATTCAATAGAAGATGGAATATCCTCACAATCCAAAAGATCATTTATGAATAATTTTGCGGTTAAGTTGGTTGAATTTAATAATTCTTTTAATAATTTTGAATTTAATGGTATTGTGCTCATTGTTAGCCAGGTTCTTGAGTTGTTGTGGTTGGTTCCTCTGTTGTGGTTGTTAGATTAATTTCTATAAATTTATTTCCAACTTCTTCTATTATTATGTTTTCTTTATATTCGCTATAACCGATGGCTGTCACAGTTATATCAAAACTCAATGGATCTCCGTGGCAAATATTTATTGTATTATCAACACCTATGCACAAGATATTTTGATTGGGGGTCCAATCACTTTCCATCAAATCCATTAAAGCATAAGGATAACTTACACTTCCCCATTTAATATTATCTATAAATATATTAGTGTTTTGTGGTTTATCTATATCTCCTTTGACTACTATTGTTATTGTATTTTTCGGATAATCATAATTATTTAAATAAACCCTAATATCCACCAGGACTTTTTGATTTTGTTGTAGTTCTATTGAGTTATCAAATTTTCCAAACCAAAGCACTTCGTTTTTACCATTGGTTACAAAATATCCATTAATGACTTCACTTTGGGCAATATTTGTGTTTCCCCAAATTAAAGATTCTTGGTAATCGCATTGTGAATAATTATTAGCTGCAATATTCAATTTCCATAAATTTGAATTTAATAATTTAGAAGAATATCCATTAAAAACTGGTTCCTGGAATTCAAAATCCAAAGGCAGGTCCTCACAATCTCCGAGATCGTTTGTGAAAAGTTTGGCTTTATATTCTCCTGAAGACAATAGCTCTTTTAGAGTAACGCTTTTTGTTGGTATTATTGCACGCATAATATAACATATATAGACTTTTATGTTATTAAAGATTCCATCAAATTTTCAATTTTTTGTATTTCTACACTATGGATTAGGTTTATGTATTTTCGATCATATGATCTAAAATATAGCCATTCTGCTCCTCCATCTTTTATGTCTAAAAGTGATATTACACTTGGGGGATTACTTGTTTTATTAAAAAACTTTTTAATTTTTGCCGGCATTGTCCCAACATCTTCTTTTTCCTGTAATAAAAAGATATCGTAACCATCTCCATTTACTTTTATATTTCTAAAAACACTTTTATATGGATGTATACGATACCGGCAAAATATCTCTCTACCAGGTTCCGACGTCTTTTCCCCTGAAAACCAAATTGGAAAATTACTTCCAATTACTTCTATTGCCTTTTTATTATTAAGGTCATATCTTTGATTTCGGTCTAGAAATATATTGTGGCTAATAGAAAGTATTTGTGACATAATATATAATATATTATGGAAAAATACTTTTTAACCTTATTTTTAATTTTAAATATATTTAATATTGCTGCCGCCCGTGAATTAGGCAATATTGACAACATGCAATTGGTCAAGCCTATTCCTTTGAATAGGACCATAGAACTCTATGGTGCGCCAGTAGAACAAAGAGGAATAGAGTATAGGAAATATTTATCCGCTTCTTTAAAGATAAGTGTAAATGATGGTGCTGGTTCGGGTACCATTATATTTTATGACAAAAATAATAATACAGCATATGTTGCAAGTTGTGGTCATTTGTGGCAACCCGGTGTTTTAAGCTCTGATAAAGCCAAAGAAAAAAGAATAACTTGTAAGGTTATTACCTGGTATCACAATGATACTAAATTAGAATCTCCAAGAAGCTATGAATCAGAATTACTCTTTTATAGTTTTGTGAATGGTTGCGATACTTCGCTTATTAGCTTTCATCCTGATTGGGAGCCTGAATATTTTCCAATAGCTCCAAAAGATTATGTTTATAAAGAGGGCGATATGGTTCACTCTCTTGGTTGCGATGCTGCAAAAGAAGTTGCTCACTATAATGTTGAAATAGTAAGGCTTGAAGACCAAGATTTGGTAACAATTAGGAATTCACCAAGACCAGGCAGAAGTGGCGGTGGATTAATGGACAATAATGATTATTACATTGGAACTTGTTGGGGAACAACAGACATAGATGGAAGTGGACAAGGATTTTTTACCCCATTATCTGTAATACATGACTTTTGGTCTAAAAATGGGTACTCTTGGTTGCTTGTAGGAGCTGATGCAAAGAAGATTAAAATAGTAGATGGATTTAATAGAAAAACAATTAATGAAGATTTGGTATTAGTGCCAAAGTTGGCGTTTTAGCTTGATCTATACCAAGTGCACATTTTTCTAAAGTCGCATCTATTGCAATGATTTCCAACTCTTCCTCTTACTAATTCTGGGTCTTTCTCCACTATATTGTTGTAAGTATCCAACAATAAACTTTCTGCATTTATTAGCATGTTTTCATTGAATTTAGTTGGAACTATATCTCCTCCATCCAAATAATAAAGGGCCGCCCTTATATTTTCTGGTTTTATTCCAAAATTCTTTTGAACCACCCTAGCGTAACAAAGAAGCTGGATGTCTTTTCTTATGGTGTCTGAATTCTTTCTCCAAAATCCTTTTTTTGTTGTTTTATAATCTATAATAAAACATTTTTCATCTTTTATTAAGATTCGGTCTATAACACCTGTGACAAATTTTTCTTTTGGTGGCTCGAGATCATACTTAAAAAAGTATTCTGTTTCTCCATCGAATCCAATTCTGTCATTTAATTTTTTAATATTTGTTAGATGTTCTTTTAATTTATTTTTATAATCTTTTGTTAGTTCTACTTTCTTATTTTCAAGGAGCAATTCTCCCTTTAAATATGGGTGTAAAAAACTCTCTATCTCCACTTCTCCCTTGTTTTTCACGTATTCTTCTGCTATCTTATGGACAAGTTTTCCGTATAAAAAGTACTCTGGTTCTGGTTCGGGTGACTTGATTTCAAGGTGGTATTTATATTTGTATGCTTGTTCGCATTGATCCCAAAGTTGTTTTCTGCTAACTGATATGTGTTGTATTTTCATAAATATATTATAGTATAGTCTAAACATGAGTGATATTTTTGATAACTTTAAGAAGTGGGCTGAAAAAGCACTGGGCGATATAGTTGTTCACGGATCTGAGATCAGAGTTAATTCTGTTTTCGCAGAAGATTCAAAGCACCATTTGTGGTGCTCTCCCTCTGGCGGTAAAACTAAAAGAAAGAATGGGGTATTCCATTGTTTCAAAACCGATAAGAAGGGAAGCCTGGTAAAATTAATAAAGATAGTAGATAAGTGTTCTTATGAAGATGCCTATCTCACATTAAATGGCAGAAGCAGTATAAGAGAGCTGGAGGATAAACTTTATGACTTCTTTGATAATTTGGATGATGACCAGGAATCTCCTAGTAAAGTTCAAGAAAAAAAGACAATATCCCTCCCAGAGGGAAGTAGCTTAATAAATAGTTTACCAAAAAATAATTTTTGGAGAAATTTAGCCGTTGAGTATCTAGAGAAAAGAAAGATACCCACTGATGGCCTATACATCTGCAGAACCGCACCATATAAAGCTAGAATAGTTATTCCTTACTATGATAGAGATGGAGACTTATTCTATTTTAATGCTAGGCATATTGGTAAGTCTAGCCTCAGATACCTGGGGCCAGATAAGAGTATAGGTATTGGTAAAGGTGATGTTTTATTTATGGCCGGTGGAAGTTGGCCCGATAAAGATAATTTCGTCTATGTGTGTGAGGGAGAGTTTGATGCTTTGAGTATTTTCCACTCTGGGTTAAACTCAATTGCATGTGGTGGAAAAAACCTTAGCGAAAAACAAATGTCTTTGATAAAAGACTATAAAATTGTAATCTGCTTAGATAATGATAAAGCGGGTCTCCAGGGCAGTACATCAATGAGTATGATGGCTAGCCAGAACATGCAAACAAATGGATCCGACCAAAGACTGATGTTTGTCAGTCCGCATAAGCTGTATAAAGACTGGAATGAAATGTATGTTAAAGAGGGGCCAAGGATACTTAAAAATTATATTTTGGCCTCTAGGAAAAATTTAGATTTCCAGGCACCATTCGGGACGGGCGGAGACTATTTTAAGATCAAAACAATATAAAGGAATTGATTATGGACTTGGAAAAATTTAGGTATTTTATAGGTAAGCCAATAACTGTATTCACTGTTCATATAGGAAGGAAGTTTACAGAAAATCAATTCAATGATTATTTTACTGGCATATGTCAATCGGTTCATATTGATGGAATAGAAACCTTGCACCCAATAACAGGTTGTAAAAACTTTTTCTTTTTTAGTAATATTGTTGGGATCTGCGAAGAGCAGCAACTAGACCCAGATAATCCTGAGCATCAGGAGATAATAAGTGAATTCAATAATAATAAATCTGAAAAGCCAGTTGATAAAAACATAGTCTTCAACAATGGAGATAATATAGATATTAATAATTTAAATATGCTTTTAAAGCCACAGAGGTAATTAGAAATCAAAATCAAAATCTGGGTTTTCTGATTTTAATTTATCTATTGCTTTTTTAACTGCCTCGGGAGAGTCAACTTTTTCTTCTGTGGTCGAGTCCTCAGTGTCTGCTTTTTCTTTTACCTTAGACTTTTTTGCTCTTGGTTTTCTTTGCTTTTTCTCCTTGGTCGCAACTTCAGCCGCCGATGTTGCCTTTTCTTTTTCTTTTGGATCCGATGGGCCCACGGTAGGCTCAGATTTTCTAACACCTTCTCCCTCAACTGGAGCTACCGGAGTCGACTCAGCAGAATAAACCAAATCTAATATTACTTGTTTAAATTTCTTTCCCCAATCATCTATTATTCTGAATAATCTTAGATTCTTGAGATTTTCCGACTCTTCCTCATTTAGACTATCTTGATTTTTTTCTATAATTGTCTCTAAGATATCACAACTATCTTTAATAGCTCTATATTCTTGAAAAGAAAATTGATAACACTCTGATTTTGGCTCATCCGCAGCCTTTGCTGTGTCTTTTTTTGCCTCTGGGTCCTGTTCAACCTGGGCTAGGTTGCCAAATTTACCATATCTAAATTTATTCCACCAATTCTTAACGTGGTCCCATACACCCATCTTTCCATCGGGACCTGATGCTACAGGCGATGCCGATGTCAAGAATTTATTTTTGAGTTCTTTTATTAGTTCATCTATTTTAAGGGATAATTCTAATTTTTTCTTTTCAATATCAGTTATCATAATAACTTATATATTAATTAGACTCGGAAATATATTCCCCGATTTTCTTTAAAGACATGAGGCAACTATCAAATCGGTGGAAATCGCTAGAAAGATACTCTAGGGCCAAACCTTGAAATTTACTATTGACTTCTTCATTTTCTACTTCAAAGTATATTGATTTTCCACGTTTTCCAAGAACTTTATACTTGTGCATTAGAATATAAGCAGCAACACCCAGATCTGTTGCAAATCTGGTATTTCTAGAATCAAAATTATATTCTTTTATCTTTTTGAGCGACATTATGCAGCTATCAAATCTATGGAATTCGCTAGAAAGATAATCCAAACAAAGCTCGTCGAATTTCTCTTCATTCTCTACTTCGAAGATTATTTCTTTGCCTTTGCGGCCAACAACACGATAGTTGTGCATTAATATATAGGCTGCTGAGCCTAGGTCGCTAACACTTTTATTTTTTTCCATGTAATAATATAGTTATAAAGAAATTTATTTTGTGCTTTTTATGCCTAAAAATGCAATCATCGCCCTTGCGGACGATGAAAGATTTCCTTCCACACATGGCGGATGAATCATTTTGCGTTTTCTGCCGCTAACAAGCAACCCTTCGCAACAGAGTATAAATTATCTTCTGGTTTAATAATCTGCCCTATTTTAACTGGTATTTCTGTTTGCTTCAAGCACTCTCCAAGCATTTCTTTGAATCCGTTTGGACTTGCAGTTCCACCAGCAACGACAAAGTCTACTTCGTCTTCTGTTCTTACGTTTTTCTGAACATTAGCGAAACCTTTTTTGATCTCAGTTACAGTGTGTTCTATCATTAATCTGTACTGAGTCTGTATAGCTCTTTCAACAAGAGTTGTCGCAGGTCTTGTTAGATCTATTTTTGTTTTTTCTTTATTGATAAAAGTTGGACTTTCCCCAACGGCTTTTCCGGCCATTTTGTCAATCCAATCGCCACTATTCACTATCGAGAAGCTAAATATTGGATTGCCAAACATTGCATAACAAACATTTACCATACCACCGCCAAAAGATGCTGCTATCCCCGTATATGATTTATGAGCCAGTTCAGCATATATTATAGCCAATGCCTCATTAATGGGCCTAGGATCGACTGAGAAGCCCTTCTCTGATCTATATGACTTGAATATGGCTTCTAAGATTTTGCCGTGATAATCGGCGTCAGTCTCTTCGTTTATGGCATTTGCCGGAACGCTATAGTAGAGAAGTTCTTTGTCTTTTGAAACTTCTCCTATAAGACTGTGGATCATGATGCTCATTATCTGAAACGCATCTTTTTCTTTTGGATTAACACACCCCGCCACCATCGGTCTTTTTAATTCGAGGCTATTCATGGTATATGCCATGTTGACCGCTGCCTCTCCAAGGGCATAAGCAACCTTATCTCTCTCTATCAAAGGCACTCCGGCTTGTTTCATCATATTGAAAACAAATCTGTTCTCCAGCGGGAGCTCTATGAATGCATTCACTTCTTTTTTATAAGAAAAATTATCTGCATCATCTCTTTTGCAATTGATTAAATTATAAGTTCCAACATCTGCGCCAATAGCCATTTTATTTCTCCTTTTTTCTTTTATGGTTCTCAGAAATTCTTCTTTTTCCATCAGTGTCGTAAACTACAGGTACAACTGGACCACCGGTAACATTCTTTTTAATTCCATATATCCCAACCACTGAATCAACCGCCCTTTCCAAAGTTAATTTTTTCTGTTGGTGCAAAATCCGGGATTGCCCACTGGACTTTGTCTTCTTCTTTTTTGTTTATTTTTTCTTCAATATTACTCTTTAATATTCCAGCCCCACTAGAGATTTCTCCCATATTTATATTCAAATCCAAAGAGATAGATATTTTAACCTCTCCATCCTTTGTTATTATTTTTACATCACCTGGTTTAATGAGTTGAGGCATTATTAACTCCCTGATACTACATTCACCGATGCTATTACTTGAACGGGGACTGTTTCTTGGTTATCGTTTGAAAATTCTATTTTTTGGATGTTTAGATCACCTGTATTGAAGACTTGTGTTTCACTTCCTAAAAGTCCAAAAACTGCATCATTCGATGAATTTATTCTAACGCTGACAGTATCTGACCCTCTGTTTGATATTTGTACGAACTCGGCAAATTCACTAACACCCAAGTCTACTACATTGTTTTCAAAATCTCCCTCTACTGATAATATGTAAACTCTGGGGGCGTTATTATTTGTTTTATCAACATAAACAGACCCGTCATCCTCTAGCACCTCTATGAACGCATCTTCTAATTTGGCTTGTGGATAAGCATATCTTTTCCAGTAATTGGAATCTGTGAATATTTGACCATCCTTTAATTCTCTGTGCTTTCCAAGAGGGCCTGTAACATAAATACTTCTTTGAATGCTTATGTCTTCGTTATATATATCTAGCAATCCTTGGACTGCGTTCTTTAGTTTTACCTTGAATTTACTCATATATGTTATATATATTAATAAAATAAAAAATTATATGAACAAACAAAAAGATCTTAAAATTTTATGGCTTTATTTGGCAAAGAGAGATAAAAAAGGTGTACAGATACTAGCCAAATTATTATGTAGAGAAATTAATCCAATTGCTTTGTCTAGTATTAAAATACTTGGGCTTCCTCCAAGCTGGGAAGGCAAGATAGCCGATACCATCGAACAAAACAAAATATATTGGGAACCATGGGTCCAGACTGCCGAAACTTTTGATGAAATAAAACTAAATCTAAAAGCCAGAGGATACTCCAATATCCCAGTCAATGGTAACCCTATGATACTTATAACCCCTCAGGTTGTTGTTAATATAAACAATTTCCCAAAACAAAAAAACATGGTCCAGAAGGGGACGATTCAATAAACGTATTTTTTGTTTATGTAAAAAGTTCCTGCGTTAACCTCTAGTCTCAGGAGATCTTCCTCACTACCTATGACTGTCCCGCCACTTCTTATGAAATCTTTTTTTATTTCTTTGTGATTTCCCTCGTCTATTGTTATTTTAGTGCCAAGATTTTTTGTATTTTTTGGATAGACTCTTTCTTGGAGCTTTGGCATAGAGGGAACTTTGTCCTGTTTTATCCACTTATTAAATTCATTCAAAAATGAAAAGTTGTCGTCAAATGGTGTTTTCATCAGTTATAAATTCTTTCACGTCACTAAGTTGTATGTATCCAGCATTATCTAATTTTTTAGAATGCCCATAATATTTTATATCCATTTTACCCTTTAACCAGTGAAGACAGCAATCTATTATTTCTGATATTAAATTTTGTTGAGGATAAGAATATAGGCCGCTTTCTAATTTAACGCTACCCGGCTTATTTTCAATAAAGGAATCATCACAAGATAACAACAGTAATTTCTTGCACTGAAATCTATATGCAAGATTAATGGCAGCGCATATTACATTTCTATAATCATCTATTTGATACATATTTTCTTTTGATCCACTATAGTTCACCCTCTCTTCATTTACTGCATAGTATTTATATTTTATTCCATTGTATCTTTCTAAAAAAGTATGATTAGTCTTGCTTGAAGCTATGCATCTGGGGAGAGTTCTATTTGTTCTTGGCAAATAATTTAAACATTCATCATATGGATTGTTAACAACATAATAATTTGGAGATTTATTGTTTTTCCATTTCTTTAGAGTTCCATTTACTGCAAGCACGCATACGTTTTGATCTTCTAAGACTTTATGAGAGTTTTCAAAATCATAACCGTCCGATACTATTGCTACTGTTGGGTGATAGATATTTTCTGAATCTATCCATGAATATCTGTTTTTATTATTGTAGAATTCGTTCTCAAGAAAAAGAAAGTATTCTTTTTCAGATGTCGTGGAATTTATATCAACGTAAGGACAAGAATAATTACAAAAGTTTCTAACCCAAAAGTTATAACTTGGAGTCTTTATAAACTCGTTGTTTTTTATTTTTTTAGTTCTAGTTTGCATATTTCACTTGCAGGGGACTATGCTGACGCAATTTAATTTATCACCTTCGCCAGTTACCTTGCTGATATCAAGTTGTATTTTAACATCAATTGGTGCGCCCTTATAAACCATTTCTATTTCTGGTTTCTCAGGCATTACAAGTTGAATAGTATCAGGTATTGTTCCCTTTAATTCTATTACCGGAGGTATTCCTACGACCTGAATGGTATCAGGTATTCCTTCCGCATTCAATTTAATTTCGGACGGGAAGTCCCCAATTAATTTTAATCCTATACTTTCTGGAATATCCATATTGACAATTGGAATTGATTTAGGTAATTCCGACGCATCCAAAAGGATGCTAGATGGGATCTTGGCCTCACTTATTATCTTTATCTCAGAAGGTATGGGCATTATAGGAGGAATAATCTTAATTTCCGATATTCCTTCTATTCTTTCAACTTTTATTGAACTTGGAATTTCTGATGCGTCTATTTTTATGTCTGGGAATTTAGGGGCAACCACATTAATGACACTCGGTATCCCTATGTCACTGACTTGAATTTCCATTGTGTTATCATCCATGCCGTCTAGGCCATTTGGCTTTACCATTCCGTATCCGCCGCCACTTGTGGGACATTGAACAGTAACGGTGCAGTTTAGTTCTGGCACCGGTCCCCAACTCACTGGAATATAGACTCCGTTCAAACCAGTTGGATCTATTTCTATGGGTGGCAAAGAAGTTCCATTAATATTTATAGAACTTGGTATAGTTGGTCCGTTGTAATTAATGTTAACCACATCAGGCAAATATATTAGCGGAGAATTTACCGTTATCACTGAAGGTATGCTGTCCTGAACATCTACATTTACAGTTATTGGATTTATATTTATCACACTAGGTATAGCCGCTCCGGCTGTATTTATATCAATTGATATAGGATCTACAGTTATATGACTTGGTATATTAATAGGAGATATTGTTATCGTGCTTGGTATTGGTATTCCACTCGATGTTATGTCCACTTGAACTGGATCTATGCTTATTCTTCCCGGTATATTAATTGGGCTAATTTCAATTTTACTTGGTATATTAAATGGAGTAGGAACAACAATCTCTACCTTTCCAGGTATATTAATTGGTGTTATTGATATTTTTCCTGGTATGTTGATTGGTGTTATGGTTATTAAAGATGGAACCTTCAGCGGAGGTACTATCTCTATTTTGCTGGGGATACTGGTGCCGGGGGTATTCTGAGCTATATCTAAACACGGGAAAACAATTGGAGGTATGTTATATTTGTTTGGAACAACTTGAAATGGAGTGATAAGTATAGGAGGAATTTGCGGAGGAGGAGGCACTGGTATATCCAAGCCATCTGTTATTGTCTGCTTCACCGGCTCTAGAGGAGTTAATCTCTCAGTAGGAGTCAATGTAAGTGAGCAATTATTATTAAATACACTCAGTGTGGGATCGTAATTAGATCCGATTGAATAAGTGTGTGTTCCCTGATATTCCGTTGTGGTGTATTGTCCATCTCCGAAGTCTAATCTGAAATTGGTACTTGCCGTACTGTTATCTATTGTTATAGAATATTGAGCTGTTATTCCTGTGGTTAAATTGTTATCTATAATATCGAACGTAAAGTTGACGCTTGGGCAAGAATGATCATCAAATATTGTGGGCAATGAGTTTAAATTTCTTATTTTCCAATCTAAAGTGGATTGATTATCTGTAAAATTATAACCTATAAAGTTTTCTAAACTTATTATTGCATCTACAATTTGATTGTGGTGTTCTGCCACTACAAATCCTCTGACCTTTGCTCCTGCATAATTTAATTTAGTTTGCTTTCCTCCCATGTTCCTGACACATTCTTTAAACTTGCAAACTCTACCCACGACCAGAACGATTCCGCTGGTGTTTGATGAGCCTATGGGAGACAGTGCGGACCCATTCTTTTTGATCGAAAGTTTAAAATTATTCTGAGTCGCTTCTACAACATAATAATTTGTGCCTACTAAAAACGAGCTAGTTGCTGTTTGAAAATTAACTATAGAACCATCTATCAATCCGTGATTTTCTTTAACAAACACCCCAGAAGAATTCAGTAAAATATTTGATACATTTACTTCTGGATTGAAATTTAATTCTACTGAGTTGTAATAAAACAATTCTCCGTTTATGTTTGCGAATCCATTGTTAGCCCATAACTCTTGAGGAGATGGTTTTATTTCTATGGTTTCTGACCAAGGAGGATTGTCCTTGATTAGTATAGATTCAGATGTATTATAAACTAAAAAAAGAGTCTCATCTGAGTCATATTTTCTAGGATACAGTATATTTGGTGGTGGTTTACTCAATTTATTTTTTCCTATAAATTAATATATGGTAGAAAGCCATTGTTTTCCACTTGGTCTATTACCTATATATTTGAAAGTTAAGTCTATATCGTTGAATTTAATGAATGAATTTTCGCTATAGTCATAACTTATATATGCATTATGATCCTCATCGCTCGAAGCTAATAAGGTTTGTTTTTGGTCATCAAAGCCAGAGACATTCACATCTTGCATACTTCTAAATTGATTAGAATTAGTTCCGGGGCCGCCTGTTATCCAAACATTTGTGTTGGAATTAAATACTCCCACACTACCGGAGTTATTAAACAGGAATATCCCGTTAGTCATATTTAATAATTCTCCCTCAGCCTTGGTGGGGCCAGATAGGTCATTTATTTTCTTGATTCCTGTTACTTCATTGACCGTCGTGCCGGATGTTTTGTAAAATCCTCTGAATCTAAAAAATGTTCCTTGATCTTGATTTCTTAAGATATACCCAGCCCCATCCTTCCAAACAGACCTATAACAACTATAGTATTCTTTTGATGCTGGATTTAAGGTGGTTGTGGTGGCTCCAGTATTCCATAAATCAAATATTGAGTTGGCCTTAAGTTCCTCGGCTCCATTTGAATATGTTAAATCCGTGTAACTGCTCAGTGATTTGTTTGCTAAAGACAACTTTTGAACAGTCGTGTTTGTTTGAACCGATTTAGGATCAGACAAACCAAACAGGAAATACAAAGAAGTTTTTGAAGATAAACCAACCCAATTCCATTGTCTGTTTATCTCCGAATTAGCAGACCCCAAAACAGATAAAGATGAATAACAATCTGTAAAACCTGAATAATTTTGAAGTTTAATTTTTTCTTTGCTAATTGGTTCTGCCGCACCTCGGCCTGTAGACCAATAAACTATGCCAGATGATCCATCGCCCGACAACACCGCATCAGATTTTGAAAAACCATTATTTCTATTAAATTCTCTTATCTTTCTACATTTCTCTGATCGATAGTAATCGGGATCGGTGCAGGTTATATAATTATTATTTCTTATAAAACTATCATCTATTTTTTCTATACTCTTAGTCGATAAAGTTTTAAAAGTTTCGCTAATTAATCCAAATTCATGAGGTGTTATTGAGTTTGATCCATTATTTATAGTCCACAACCACATATTTAATTTTTCTACAACATCTACTTGATTCTCAAGAGTTGTTATTCTGTAGTTTCCGAACTTTGTGTCTACTCTTAATATTACGTCATACAATCCGCCCACACTAAATACTGCTCTTGTAACATTTGAGTTGAAGTGGTTGAGATCATCTGCTATTGACCAAGTATAATTTGTTATATCATCATTTGCCTTGGCCCCAGCGTTTGTGACTTGGACATCAATTGGAACGTTGACAGGGGTTCTAAGGTTATTGTTAAAAATAAATTGTGTTAATTTTGGAACAAAGATAATTTCGGCTTCATCTGGACAAGCTTCTTTTACATTGATTAATTTATCAAAAACTACTGTATCCTCACCAAAATCATTTTCAACTTTAAGAGCGACTGTGTAAATTCCAGGATTGCAATAAATGTATTGTTTTACTTGATTATCAGCGACCGTAAGTCCATCGATTATGGTTTCGTAGGATAAGGTTTCTTCTGAATCATAATAAAAATCCATATTATTTAATGTTACATCTTTGTCATCACTTGCTTTGTTTATTGGAGCTCCATAGTCATTCACTGTGGGTTTTAAATTAAAATACCAAGTGTGCTTTAGTCTCTCGCTAGATCCGTCCGTCCCTAGTCTGAAACTAAGATCGGTAAAATTTACAATCAAGCCTTTTTTGTTCTGACATTTATCACTTGAAATTGGGGATAAAACTCCGAGTCTTTTATCTACGCTAAACCATGCTTTTGGAATTAAAACTATGCTTCTTAGATAATTAATTCTTTCCTCTATAGTGCCTGTTAACGGCATTTCCGCCTTGGATCCCTGCAATCCAGCAAATTTTTCTATTGCTATAATAGAATCTTTTAACGTATTGTGGTGCTGTGCCATCACATTTTGTGTTACATTAGTTAAATCTTTGTATTTTGCTACACTCTTGAATCCTGGGATTATTTTTATTCCTTCGAATGTGGTTGTGGTTTTAGACGTGTATGTAAAAGATATTGCTCTTTCTTCTGGATTAGAGCATTGATCTGTTAATGTTATTATGCCACCGCCTTCTGCAGACCCAGGGAATTTAGACATTACGCTGGCGTTCTCATACACAGTGATAGTTGTATCTCCTGGGTTATAGTCCTCAGCGAGTTTTAACCTCAAATAGTCGTGGACAACATAAAGGTTTTGATTGTTGTCAAAATCATATGGGTAATTGCTTAGAGTCATTTATATTATTTCTATTGTATTTTCTTTTTTGAGAAAGGCCTTTTTAATTACTTGATTTTTATACAAAACGAAAACGCTGGGTTGTGGTTGAGAGTATTGTTTTTCGTAAATAAAGTATGCAACATGTATGTTTGGATCAATTTCTCTGTAATTAAGAACGGAATCATTTTCAATCGCACCTATTTTTGCATTACTAACATTGAAGCCTGATAGATTTGCACTGGAGCCTCCGGCTATAGTAGCTATAATTTCTGTTCTGTATATTGGAGTGGCTCCGTTTAGATCACAATGTGTTGAAATTTTTTCATCAACCTGCTCAGTATTTGTAGCTGTATCTGTGTAAAGTATGCCATACTTAATACTATTAATATTCATTGTGTAACAATTAGGCGGCTTCGCAGGGTCGCTATTATTAACAACTAATGCCAACTTCTTACCTTCAAAATTATTTTTAACATTTTTTCCGTTTATGATGATTTTATAATTACCCCCAGAAGATAAAGAACCAGAACATTTATGCATTCTTTTGATCAACCTACCAGGTGAATTAAAGTTCCAATATCTCTCTTGTATGTCTCCGTCTGTTTGATCTATGAACTCAAAAATTGTAGGACCATACCCAGTGTTGGTGTTTAAATAATTTGCTATTATACCGCCTGATAGGTTGTCTGGTCTAGGATTGTTTATTAAAGATATGTAGAAAAATGGTTGTTTCTCTTCATTTGAAACCAAAACATAGTTGCTCTTGGTCATTATCGCTTGGCCACCCAACACACTCACAACAGTCAATTCTACACTATAAGAACCCTCTGTTACATAATGGTGTATTGGATTTTTCTCTGTAGATGTTGTGCCATCTCCAAAATCCCAAAAATATCTAACTAGTGGCCCCGTGCTAAAATTTTGGAATGTTACAGATAATGGAGGAGCGCCACTTGTTGGATATGCTCTGAATAATGGTTTTGGTGTTAAAAATCTATTTTCTTGAGTTTTTAGTATTCCATTAAGAGATATTGGATCTGGACTTTCTATTAATCCCAAATTTGTCTCTATCTTCATTATTGCATCTTTTACTGCATTATGATGCTCGGCACTAACAGTATTTCCAACTTTAGCGTTTATGTCCCACTGATTCTGCCTTGATCCTGCAAAACCACGAACTAAGTCTTTAAAGGTGTTTGCAGTTTTTGATCCATAATAAATTAATTCACCTTGTTTATCATTGTCTCCGCTTATTTTAATTATTCCCTTGCTCGGAAAGCTGGATGTGTCGCCAACAATTACTCGAGTGCCGGAATAACTTAGACTCTGAGTTAACTTTGTCTCGGCATTATTCCTAACCTCGTACAGACTCTCCCTGCCATCCAGTGCTTCTGGATATAGTGATAAATCTCCTGTCTGGTAACCGTCTCTTAAGCTATCAATTCTCGCCATTATTACCTATCTTTTCTTGAAACCCTTCTTTTATTTTTAACATGTTACTCTGTAGATAGTTAAGTTTGTTTAAAACTTGTTGTTTAATTGGGACATCATCCGGTAGAGATAGTGCTGTTTCAACAAGATCTATATCTACATTATTTTGAAGCAATATTTTCAAATTAATTTTTTCTAAAAGTTTAGTACCCCAATATTCTTTTTGTGAATCTAAGTCGTCAAAGTATTTTAAAGGTTCTGTTTTTTCTATATTCTCAAACGTTTGAATAAAGAACTCACACTCCTCCTCGGTATCCTTTTTCTTGCTCAATAGTGATTGCACATTGTTTGAAATATTTGATATATTTCTCTTGATTTGTCTTTTCTTGATTTCTAATTCTCGTAAATCAAGTTCATCTTTTATTTCTTTTTCTTTACTATCTATTCTTAATAAACTAATATTGTATATCTCCAGATTATCTTTTTCCTCCTCTAACTGGAGATCTACGCTATTTAAAATCTCTTGTCTGGCCTTTAATTCCCGCAGACACTGCCACATTTTAGCTTGATTTGTGGGTTCTTTTCCAATTAGAAAATATTTCAATTGAAAATAACTGTGCCGAGAGACTACATCGTTTTTCAAGAGTTCAGATACTTTTTCTTTTATTTCTGGCATTTTTATTTACTCCTAATAGGTATTCTATTATAGTAAAAATGCTAGAACATTGCATTTCAAGAAGAAGTTACTATTATGCTGCCGTGCATATTAAAACTATTTTCTGATATATAGTAATAAGTCCCTGGTTCGGATGGCACCCAGGTTATGGTTCCATCATCTGTTCCGTTATTATTGATGCCTATTAAATCCGAACCAGAACCAGTAACATCATACTTTTTCAACCATACTGGGTGTCCAGAAGTTGAAATATTTAGTATTATTGCATCGCCAACCAAGACATTTATTGATAAATTATTCCCAGATAATACCCCATTATTATCTTTACCATTTAGCACATAAGCTGTGCCGGGGATGGAGGTAATGTTTACATAGAATGCGTGTGGTCCTGGTCCTTGATTTTGTGGATCCCCGCCTGTTTCTCTTATCTGTCTTGTTTTTGGGCCAAATATGTAGGGATATGCGGGTGTATTTAAGTCTTCGCTTACAAATGTTAAGAAGTAAGCATATGTGCCATTTGGATATTCTGGCGTCACACAGTATCTTCCATTATACTCATCTAGGTATGGATTTGGCATGTAGTCTGCTTGGATATAATTATAATCTTCTATAAAAGAGCCCGAAGGATATTCATCGTAAGAGTAACCACGTCCAGATTTCTCGGTCGTAGATGTTCTATAGGAGGATAACATTTGCACTACATTGCTGGAGGCGGACATTGAATTAGAATAGCCGTATGGACCATAAATAGGATATCCATCAAAGCAGAATCCTACTATTTTTGAATGTCCGTTTCCGTGTCTAAAATGATCTCCCTGGTAGGTGCTTCCACTATAATAGGTATTTTTTCCGTAAAACTTATTGACACTCCAACAATTTTTCAAGAATGATCCATCACGATAACTATACATTCCTTCTTCATTTGGACTACCACCACATTCATCAACACCAAATAAAGAGCTGTTGAGAACAGCATTAAATTGGTATCCCGTTCCTGGTAGGTCGGTCCCCCCGGGCAGTGATCCATACCCTGCAGATGGATTTAATAAAACAACTCCGTTTACTGTGACTCCCATTGCGCCCAAGCTTGTATCTTGGGGATTTTCCGAGTTATTCAAACCTCCCCTATAAGTAAACAAGAAATTGTGTGTTTGATCAGCTATGCTGTTTGAATTCGAGAAGGTTCTAGAAATTAAACCATCATTGAATAATGGATTCCCGGCCAATGCTGGATAAGGGTCCCCATCACTAATTATTTGTATCCTATTTCCCGCTGTTATTATATCTGTTATGCTCGGATAATTGCCGGCAACATCCGAGACAGATATTGAATTTAAATTAAATGGCGATAAAGTTGTTGTGGTCGGCGTCAAAGTTGTGGTGGTCACAGGCCGAGCTGTTGTGGTTGTTGCCGACTGCATTATTTCTATTTCATAGTCTACAAAAATTTTATCATAACTTGATAAGGTTGAGGAAAGCATGAATTTTGCTTCATCATTCATCTCTGTGAAATACAAGTTATTCCATTGCGTATTTGGAGCTTTTAATTGTGGCGGCTGAGTTGTTACCGTGGAGCTAAATGCAGGATAATATATTCCGTCTGAAGCTGAACAATTCTGTGAGCACGATGGTATTCTGACTCCGTTAACATATACTCTTAAGGTATCTTTTTTGAATTCTTGAATGCCAGATATTTGATATTCTCCGTTTGCAAAAACAGGAGCAACTTCATAAAAATGTTTGTGATCAGTGGCATTATTGAGTATGGGTTTAATTACTATGTTTTCATCGGAGGGATTGCTAATTTCCCAATAAATTCCATATGAGTCTTGGAATTCTATCATTCCTCCATCCACCGGGGTACTCATGCCTGGAAATTGGAATGTTATATTATTGGCATCGGCAGTTATTTGTGAAAGCTTATCTCTCTCTGCTCTTAACATAACCACGAAATCTGGTGATGAATTTAAAGTATAACCTAAAGAATTATATTCATCCATTTCTTCTTGTGTTATCTGCTTACTTCCATTTGAGTGGTGTGCTATACTGTGATTGGCTTGATCTATTGCTCCTGGTTTTAAGTTTCCGTCCTTTTCCAAAGATTGATCTAGTCTCAAAGGGAGACTACCTGAATCACCGGCACCTTCTCTTAGTATTTGTGAATTCTGGTTGATCTGACCAGACATTATCTGATCCCTCATCACTAGAGTTTTAATTGGCTTGTTGTCAAAGTCGTAATGATATGGATCATTTGGTTGATATAATGGAACTCCATAGGCTTCCAAAGAAGGAGGTACAGGTGGTCTTGCTATTGGGGCTATTGTTGTAGTTGGCATAAAATTATATAGAATTAGTTAGATGAAATTAATGCGCCAATTCCAGGTTATTTGAATGTCTTTTGTTTTCATTAAATCTGGAAATGCTACCATGCTGTATAAACTCTCATTGGCCATTTCTAGTGCCATTTCATTTATGGTTTGTCCTATTGCGTCATCAAAAGTCAGTACAGATGTAAAAGTTGCTTGTGTCGGTATATTTGGATCGATACTGGATATTATTGGCTTTGATATTACCTCGGATCCAAACAACGACGATCGTTCTGCATTAACAGTTCTTAATTTACCTTCAATCATACCGCCATTGCCAAATATTATTTTATTTATATAAAAAGGATAATATTGTCCACTAATCTCGTTTGCTAAACTCATAGCAAGGGCAGATTTCCCAGACCTTAATATTGTATTGTTTATTCTGTATAGGACTTTATTTTTCTTCCTATCTTCTATAGAAACATCTATAAAGCCTTTTACTTTTTGTTCATTGTTAATCATAATTCTTTTCTTTCTTTTGTTCCGTCTAGATTTGTTATAATTATTTGAATGTCTTCACTTTGTTCCGAGAAATCTGCTGGGCCATTTTTTGAATTAGCTTGGGCACTTAAGTTCTGCTTATCAAACTTTTCTATTATCTCGTTGCTTGTTCTATTTATTTTTAGTTCTACTTCTTTCATGGTATAGTCATCTACTATTGTGGAGCTGTTTTTTGTGTACTTGTATATACTAACATTATTCTGTATTCCGCTTGTGTCCTGAGTTCCAAAATTATCAAAGACGCCAGATAGACTCATTACTGTTGTGTCTATACCTTCATAATAGTTTATTTCAGATATAAAGTAGTAGTTTCCATTGGAATTTAAGTATAGGGCATAATCTTCTTTAAAAGAATCTTCGGATGTTGCTTCTTCGTCTTCATTCTTTATGTTCAACTCTCCCTTTAAATCTCCGCTAATTTTTGCAACTATTCCATTGTAACCAAAATAACCCGATTTCTTTTCTGCTAAATTTTGACGGAATTTTACTTGTATGCCCCCCAAATTAGCCCCATAAAACCCAGTAATATAAACATAATTTTCTTCTATCGACGTAACTTTACATAAATTCTCTGTTGATCCACTATTGAAACTTAAGAAGTTATTGTAATTCTTTAATATTGTTTTATTTGGTATATTTTCATCGAAAACAACCTTTGAATTATTGGTATATTTTATGTTGCATCTTGAGATTTTTGATGTTCCCTTTATTATTATCTCTTGATTTAATGAATTTACTATTCGATAATTAGATGAGAGATTGCCATTAATTATTAAATTATTATTATTTAATAATAATTTATTTTGATTCATTATTTTGATTAAGTCAAAATAATGATCTTGATTATTTATAGTTAATTTTATTTTATGTATGTCTTCTAAGTTATTAAAATTAACTGATGTATCTTCGAGTTCAATCACATCGCTTCGCTCCAAAGAAGCGTTGGAGCTAAATATTTCATTATAGATATCGAAAATAAATGGAGAATTATTTATTGGTTCCATTAATAAGTCTCTTCGATCATCGACATTGATTTGATTTTTATTTCCGTCAACAACCCCATACACCCCAGAGTTTATAGAAGAGAAAACTTCAATGTAACAATCTTCCCCCACTGACAGAGAGCTAAAATTGACATCAGGACAAAACAAAACCTTATCTTTATTATAAAAATTAATTAATTCTGTTTTTACAAAACTCTTAGTTGTTAGATCGCTTCTTCCTACAACATTCTCTAAAAATTTATTTCTATTAAATAAAGTTGCCCCTCCTGCAACTGAAGACTCCAGGTAATTGTGTGTTATTAATATCTCGTATTCTTCTAAGGGAGGTGTAACAAATTCACTATTGTTTCCAAATATATTTATTGTTTTAAGAACCGAATGGAAAGGTGCATTTTCTGTGACTATGTCCTTTACTTCTAATAATCTGTCTGAGGATAGGTTCTCTATTTCTAGATCAACATCGAATTTACCTGACCTACAATAAGAGCACGGGTCAATGAAGTCTTTATCTATGTCACAGGGATTTGAAGAGTCCCTTATGCTTCCGTTGTACTCTTCCATGTTATAAACATTTTCAGAATACGGGAATTCTGTTCTTACTTTTCCAAAAACTAAATCTTCATGAAATGGATGTCGTTCAACTAATATAGAATCTATTAATGGATCATCTTCTCTTATTAAACGAACATTCCAATTTTTAAGCGGATATTGCCTGAAGACTTGTGAATCTTTTAGTATATTATATTCTTCCCTATCGTCTGCGAGAGGAAGCGATTTTATATACCTCTCCAGACTTCTCTCTTTTTCATTTATTGGCTCTTTATGATAATATTCAAACCTTATTATGTCATCTGCTTCTAGTTTGTGTTGAGTTGATATCCAATTTAATTGAAATGGATTATCGGTAGATATTTCTACACTTTCATTAAAATTTAAAGATATTTCAACTTTAGATGTTGATTTAATTAAAAATAAATCGGGCAAATAGTTTTGACCGACTGGATTTAATAGAATTTTTTTTGAAAGAACAAATGATTCTTTCATCTCTGGTGTGTAAAAAAAAGAGTCTATATGGAAATAAGGCGATTTTATCTGCCAAAAATTCACTAATCTTAATAGTTTCATCCCGGCTTGAGAAAATGATTCTCTCATAGCTTGTATGGATCCTTTTTTCTTAAAAAGGGGCACCGCTTCTTTTATCTGCCTTCTCCATAAAGTAGGATCTGAACTCTTCAGCTTGAGATCTAAAGTATTTCCAAGATAACTTAAAAGTGATTCGCTTATTACATTTGCATCAAATAAATCCACTATCTGATTAGTTAAATCCTCTAAAAATGTAAAACCCTTTGCAACCGATTTATTAAAATTATCTAAAACGTCTGGCGTTCTATCCTCGTCCGCTATTAGTGTTTTAAACATTTCGGGTAGGTATCTATCTAGTAATTCCTCATATTTCCCCGGAATTGTCTGATGGCTAGGTATGCTTGTGTTTAATATCGTTGATCCGTTTAAGTAAAATCTCTCATGAATAGAAAGGGAAGATGCCCCAGCATAAGGGGTCCAGGTATAACATATGAAATAATCACCCTCTCTTTTTCCGGAGGGATTCCATGTATAATTAAAAAGTCCCTCTGAGCAATCATCTTTTACAATTAAAGATTTTTCTTGATCTGTTGAAAGCCAAGCAGGAAAAGTTTCACTTCCAACTATCTCAACTGGCGTTGCTTCTTTATAATAAAAAAAGTCGTTGCCGTTAGGCATTTTGTATTCATAGTTAATTATTATCTTATATGAACCTGGATCCTTATTCCAAGTTAAACTAATTTCTCCTGTGTCTAGGTTCACACTTCCGCAATTAACTTTAAATTCAGGAGAAATTCTACCTGTTCTTATATCTGTTAATATGAATCTATTTTTCTTATCTAATGTAAATGTGTTAACTATATTCAGATCCTTAAATATAGTTCCACTTAGAGTTCCGCTTATAATCGGGGAGTGCTCTGTCATAAACTTAATGACTTTTTCGCCCGACCCAACGCCAGATGTTATTGCTTTGTGAATTTCTCCTTGAATATAATCATGGTTATAGTAACTCTCAGCAGAATATTCTTTATTATCTGTGCTGGCGAAATCTCTTTCAATAAAATATATTTTTAGTGTATCTACTTTATAGGGATCTATTGTTTTATTATTGACATCTTTTGTGTTAAATGTAAATAATATTTCATCCGTCACAGAAGGATTTTGATCTATTGTTAATATCATGACTAATTGTTCTCATATGTAAAATTGATCTGTATTGATTCTGGGCGTATAATCTCGTTGAATTTTGGTGTAATTATACTGCTGTTCCCATCGTCTGTGGTAAAAGACACCTCGTATCTACTTGGGTCTTTGATATCAGATAGTTGTTTTATTATATCTATATCTCTTAATATTTTACCATAATCCCAATTTGAAATAAGGAAAAAGCTATTAATTCTTCTGTTTACTTTTTCTCTTACCTCGTCTTCGAATTTTCTATACAATCTGTCCATAAAGATATCCACACTAACAGCGGCGTTCAATACAGTTCCATCTCTTACACATACGTAATCTGTTATCATCTTTATTTGATCTATGTGACCCTTGAGTTCAGATTTTAGTTGGTCGCTAGCTAGCTCCAGATTACTTTCATCTTGTTTGGCTAGTATATATAAATCTACTATGTTTGCGGAGCACCCATAATTTCTTAGGACCGCTGTGGCCTTTCCAATCTGACCTTGATATGGACTAGTGAATTGCTCAGCAATTGTTTTATAGTCAGTGCCAGTTACGGCTCTATTTTGCGTTCTTAAGTATTGAGGGAGTTTCCTTCTTATATCCTCTATTGTATCTCCGTTGTATCCGTATTCTCCCTTTGTGTAATTATTAAATGTGACTGGAACACTAAGCTCATAACCAGTTGGATTAATAATAGTTTGAGTTTCAACAGATCCTGCAACTATATTTCCGATGGTTCCGCCGCCTGTTCTGTACACTACCTCAATCACAGAGCCGCCAGAGGGCACCAGGCCTGCCCTGTTGTTGCCGAATATAACGAAAGCCGAATAATTGGAATCAAACTCTACTCTGTACTCCCTTCTGGGTTGGCTATCTGTAAAATAGTCCACCTTATTCCAGGAAACTCCGTCCACATAAACTCTTATACTATCATATATTACCGATGGGTATGCCAAGCTTACTGTTTGATTTGGCGATCCGGTTCCATCTACTGTGTCTAATCTTGTTGTTCCTTCAAGGCCAACTACGCTTGCATTAACAAAGCCGCCTGCTGGAACCACTATGCTTTGATCAAATATTGGATTATTATTAGCATCTGCGGGGAATAATTCTATTCTTATTAGTTGGTCGCCCGATGTTGTTGTTATATCAAATGGAGATGGTATATTTAAATCAAAATTTAAAACATTATTTATTTTGGCTGTCCAAAGTGATCGGGAACAAATTGGCGGTTGAGGATTAAACCCTATTAATTTGCATAGTCTAAATGCATTCTCTACTTCTGTGACTGTGTCTATAAAGATTTCATTGGCAATTTGATCCATTTTAAAACTAAGAGTATCTGCAAGAAACGCCCAGTTTTCTATCAGCATAATTGCCACAGAAGATTCTACGAAATCATTAAATTCTGTGGGGAACTTTTGCCTTATATATTCCACAAGTCTGGTCTTCATGGACCAGAAATCCTGATTAGTATAATTTAAATTAAATATATTGGGTTTACTTATGTTCTGTGATTGAGCATACGGGGTTATATCAAATGGGCAATTATTCATATTATAATATAGTCTTAGGTTAAAGGAATTTGCAACCTTAATTCTTGAACTTCAGATATTTGATCTGGATCTACAAATATAATTTTTATGCTTAATATATTTTCTATATCCTCGTAAGTATCGTAAGAATTTAGGTCACTTCTAGATGCTTGGCTCGAAACTTCTATTTGATTTACTACTATTCTGGGTTCCCACTTCTCTATAGAAGATATTATCATATTCCTGGCCAATGTCTCCAGAGCAGTATCATTTTGTTCAAATATTAGTCTTTTAAGAGGCGTTCCAAAATCTGGCAGGAATACACGTTCTCCTGGATTGGTTAGCAATAAAACCAACAAGTCAGATTTTATCTGATTTACTCCGCTTTGAGTTCTAAAAAATCCATGAGGACCTTTGGTAATTGGATATGGTGATCCTAAAAATTTATTCATATTTGTAATTTCTAACTAGTTGGGCAGTTCACCAGTGGCTCTAGCATGAATATGCTCGCCGCCGGAGCCGACTTACTGGCGCTTGCAAAAACTCTATCGCTAAGTCTTACGCATCCGTTTACGTAAACTAATGCCGGACCCACACAAGGTGCAGGAGATCCATCCTCTGCGACACAGTCTTTACCTGCTAACAGGTATATATTTTCATCGGCTAAGAATAAATGAGATTTTTTAGTAACATTTATGTAATAATCTTCCGTAGACACGAGTTTTAATCTACTGACTATTTGGATATAATCTGATGGATTCTTTTCCTTGTCTCCCACTATATCTATCTTATCTTTACAGGTAGATATTATATATCTTCCTCCTGCTCTCAAGAATATCAACGATCTCTCGGGAGATTGGCTTTCCTGCATTCTTAAGAAATGAGGTCCACAATCATTCGTATATTGAGGAGCTTTTATTTGTATGTATTGTTGTTGAGTTTCTGGTTCCTGTATATTGGAATCACTCATCATTATTTCTAGTCCATAACCACTTCTAATTTTAACATACGCTTTTTTAGCCTTGGCTTCGGGTTTTCCGCCTTCTTTTCTACATGGAGAACATTGTTCGTTTGTATCATCACACATATCTATAGTGTGATTAGATGTGCTTTGTAGATGAATTCCTCTCTGACTACCGGCGATGTTGGGAGGACATCCAGGGCAGTTGGCACTTCCTACTGTATGATCATTTAATTCTATTTTATTTCCTGTAGCACTTTTTATTCTTATGTAATTATTTTCGGCTCTTAATTTTGAATTGTTCAGACCAGTTTTTTCAACATCGCTCATTTCTATTAAATGACCTGTGGCTGATTTCCAATATGATCTTCCTGCAAAATTATCATTGCATCCAAAATCGAATGGCTTTATTGATCGCTCCCACCCCAGAGTTCCTCCTGGTTCTTCTACGCTATCATCCATCACAAATGTATGTCCGCTTATGCTTGTGAATTGTATTCCTGTTTGAGGTAGATCGCATTTATTATTTTGGGGGGTGCCTGGACCTTTATATGGTCTGCATTCATTTTCGTGTTTGAAATATGGATTGTCGCCTGACTGACTATCTGGATACTTTGATGATGGATGCCCTGTGCTTGGATGTCCACCAATTACCTTGCTATTACTTTTTCTCCCAGAGCAACTTGTTTTTTCTTTGGGATTATATGAAAGAGCCCCAGCAGTATCTGTTTGAGCCTCTTCTCCATTTTGAAATCTTGAGATTGAACCATATATTTTTGCCGTATCGTCAGACGGACTTCCTTCATCTTGACCTTCTACGCAACTTACATCTCCTGGCTTGGCTCCACAACTTGGGTGTGCCCATTGCCCTGCATAATGAATATGATCATCTTTAAACATCATCCAATTTCCACAACTGGACATTATTTCCAATCTTTTCCATCTTCTATTACATTTTGGATCTCCATCCACCATTTTTACCATATGTTTTTCTGGTGTTTTAAATCCATAAATATTTGGATATGTTATTCTTTTTTGAGCCTCTGTATCGTTTGAAAAATCAACTATTGAATTTAGATCAAATCCGTTATAGCTCTCAGTATTCCATGGAGGTAAAACTTGTGACTCATCATTTCTACCGGCGAGATATCCTTTTCTATGACCCTTATGTATATCTTGGTATTCTTTGATATTACCTGTCCAAGAGTCTCTTCCTTGTCCTCTATCTCTATTCCATACTGTTCCGTGATAGTACGGGGATTCCCTATTTCCTCCTTCGAAAGAAACAACCACAGCCGACCCTGCCGGTGGAACCCAATTCAATCCGCAGTCATCAAATCCCCCCATGCTTGATATTGGCATTGCCCAAGGAAGCTCATCAACAGGAGTTTTTGGATTATGTAATAATGGACAAAAGAATCGTATTCTGTTCATTTTCCATATATCAATTGTCTCAACACAGAGTGCTATGTAAACACCAAATAAAGTCTCATCTTGCATGTGTATCTTCAATCCATCGTTCAATTCACTTTGAACAACGGATTTGGTTTCATATCTCATTGCACCAAATCGTTCTTCTATTGTTGCAAGTCTGAGTTCGATCGCTTTTAATTCTTTATCATTGACAAACATTGGTTGGTTATCCTTTATTTTCTATCACATCTATCTGGATCAGTCTCGGTACGGATACTGAAGGCTGGGCCATCGTCTCCTCCTCCTAATTTAGCATCGGGCTGCAACTCTGCTCCCGGTACCGCTAGGAATAACTTTAATGTAGTAGAAAATTGTCCTTCTCTTATTTGATGACTTATTCCATTTATTTGCCAATTTTTGTTGCTAAACACAGGATTGCATAATGGTTGAGATAACCAATCTATATTTGTTGCTCTTGTAATCGGATCTGACCCAGCTCGTTCATAATCATCTACTGTATTATACTTTTTTATATGAAAGGGATTAATTACAACAAGAGCCAAGGATTTGCCTTTCATTCCCACGGGAAAGCAATAGCTGGGATCTCCAAGTATTCTTAATTCTGCCTCAATACTGTTCAGTCCTTCCATGTGACTATTGGCTGCTTGATGTGCTGCATCGGCTGCCGCCGTTTCTTTGGCTTGATTACTTGGATCTCTATAGTGCATTTGAGACCCTCCAGGTGCTGAATTTGTACTTGTTCCGCCTTTTGCACGCTTATCATCGCAATTGGTATTTCCTTCCATTTTGGCATATTTGCCACTTACTGCTGATTGTGCGCCACCCGATTTAGAAGAAAATGCAAATTGCCAGTTAACACTAGGATTGAAACTCAGAACGGGACTAAGATCTCCTCCGTTTACTATATATGTTCCAATGTTCCTGTCTTCGCATTTTATACTCTTATCGCATAGATCTGGGCCAGGGTCTTCTTGTATTATTATGGTTCCCGCTACTTTAGGATCTTTTCCTTCATTTTTACCATCCCAATGCATTACCAATCCCTTGTTATTTGTTGTCGTTAAAGGAGCTATCCACCTCCTAACAGCGGCTAATTTATTTTGTTGATTGGTGGTCCAGACAGATTTTGGTCCATTACCATTATCATCTCCGTCTTTCCCTCCATTCCCATCTGAGATTTTGAATTTAAATTCACTTTTTCCATCTGCGCTTAAGAATTTTACTTTTAGTTGAGGGCCTGGTTCTTTTTTTTCAAATAAATCTTTTATAGCTTGTTTTAAATCAACTTTCTTTTGATCACTTCCTATAACGCATTCGACTCTTGCTTCGGCTATTCTTGTTTGTGCATCTGTTGCTTCTATTGTATATTTTATTTTACCTTGTTCGTAAGCTATTTTTGCACTTATTGGTATTAACCTTATCCATCCTCCATCTCCTCCGTGCAATGTAGATACTGATACCTTATCGAATCCCTTTGACAGAGTACCGCACACTGAACCTTCTTTCTCCACTATCCATCCAAAATCTAATACAAAATTCATTGTCCCATCTTCTGTCGAATCGTAAAGAGATTTATTTAGAGCTGTGAATGCTCTTTCAAAACTTCCTCCCATTTCATCAAATATCTCAATAACACAGCCCATGCCCTCTGATGTTCCAAATTCCATCGACTTTATAACAGCGGTATTTCCACTTTTTGGATAAGAATTATTTCCAACTGTTAACACATCTACACCAAATTTTTTACTAAACAATCTTAACTCAACAAAAGGTGCGAAAGAGTGGCCCCTTATTGGTTTTTTCACAGTATCTATTGTTGCATTGCACCCGTATTTTTGAATTCCTTCAAGAAAATTTTGATTTACTGGCATGTTCACCGGCCTTTAAAATAATATATTGTTTGGTATGACTATATTTTCGCCGCTCTTAAATTCAAAAATATCTTTCATCCCATTGGCTTCTAATATTTTCCACCAAAAATCAGGAGTTCCGTAAGCTTGATTTGACATCAAGTCAGGTCTATACTCATATCCCTTTGTTATAACTGCATACCTATCACTCTTACTTGGAATATAATTCTTCTTTTTATATGTTTTAAATGTTAAAAGTTTATTTTCTGTATAATACACGACCCCACTCTCTGCATATCTGCTTGAGAATCCTACAAATTTAGAAGGCTGTATATTTGTTTCTTCATAATAGTTTGACATTTTTATCCACCTACCCTGAATATTCTTCCTTGTCCGGGCAAATCACTACTTTCATAAACAACTTCCCATGTCATATCCACACTAAATTTATAAGGAAGTTTTGTCTCGCTATCCCAAGCAACATCTGTTGGATATTTTACGCTGTATGTCCTCAGAACTGCGCAGGTGTCAAGTATTTCACCGCCGGGCTTTAACAAATGTCCACATCTTAAAGCACATACTGGCGGCGGTGCGTATGGTTCAAAATTACCTACTCTCGGGTAAACTGCACTTTCAATTGTTCTTAAAGCAGTTAAATTTTTTTGTATGTCGCTATCTTGTGTTACTACAAAATAAGCAGTCCAATTTATGGATCTATTTTCTGAGTGACTATAGGTTTTCATGGGAAAACTTCGACCAATCACTGGCTCATCGTTGTAAGCAGCAGATTTACTATCTGATATATCGGGTAGCACATTCATGTATATTGTGCGTCCCTCTATTTTAATATAACAGTCTTTTATATTATTAAGTATTTTTCCTGTTGTTGCATTCATTTTTTAGCCTACTGTTCCTATGCTTGTTATTCCCTTAGATGCGCCTTGTCCGTGTTTACCTGTTTTCCATTTATAATATTTTGGAGGACTAGAGGAAACATAATTGGTCGCAGTGCTGGCTGCTGATTGCCCACCCTCTCCCGATCCTTGTGATGGTTTCATGAATCCCACCATCTGCTGTAATAGAGTTATCATATTTTCTAATTTTTCAACTTGAGTCTGACCGGATTCTGCAATTGTGCTAAGTTCGGAAGTTTCCGCTGTTGCCGCTCCCGAAGTCACAGCGTCTCTTTGTAAAGACTCACCAATATCGGTAACCCGTGCGGTTGACGCCGGAACTGATCCGCTTGTAGTATTGTTTAATGGATATATCGGACTTGGCATACTCATCTTATTGGCCGTAGCAGCCCCTGTTTCTGCTGCTTTATTTGCACCTCCGAAGAACCCGGCAATTTTCCCTCCTGCCCATCCGGCAGCAGATGCAAGTGTTCTGGCTGGTAGTGTTGCTGCATCCAGAGCAAACTTACCTACTGATAATGCGCCTTTGCCTATCATCTTCCAGCCATCAATATATTTTTGACCTAACCACATGGCGCCCTCACCAACAGTTTTTGCCCCATCCCACAGTTTAGACCCTAGATTTTTTGCACCTTCCCATAATGTTGATCCAAGATTTTTTGCACCTTCCCACGCACTGCTTGCTATTGACTTTGCACCTTCCCATGCACTACTCGCTAGTTTTCCTGCACCGCTTATTAATCCGTCCCCAAAGAAGTCGATACCTGCCGATAGAACTGGCCCTATAAAAGGAATCGCACCAGCTAGCCCACTTGCTAATTCTTTTACCGCTCCTCCAACGTTTCCTTGAACCAATGCCGACAAAGCAAAACCAGCGCCGGCTAATGCGCCTATTCCCGGTAATTTTTTCAATAAACTTTTACCCACTCCGCCCAATCCGGCTTTTGCTATAAAACCTCCGGCCTTGCCGAACATGCTTCCCATCAAACCGCCGCCCTTACTAAATAATGAACCTGCCTTGGCAGCAACTCCGCTTGCTTTGCCAAATAACCCACTCATTAAGCCTGTTCCTTTACTCAAAATTCCTCCGGCTTTGCTTGCTCCACCAGCTTTACCAAACATGCTTCCTACTATCCCTTTGCCAGACTTAATGCCTGAATCAACCTTGCTTTTTAATCCTCCTAAGAATCCTTTACTCGACTTGCCAGCTATTTTTTCAGCTGCATTGCCTAAACTTTTTGTATTTTGATTCTTTAAATTTTTCATTCCTTTTAATAGAGGAATTTCAAGAGATTGTGCTGCCTCTGCACTGCAAGCACATGCATCATCTCCTCCTCCATCTAATAGGGATCCAAACATAGATCCTACTCCACCAAGTAATTTGCCTGCTTTTCCTTTAATCCCACCAAGCAGATTACCGGCTGTTCCTAATGCTGCGTTCTTTCCTTTATTGGCGACTCCTAATACTCCTCTGCCAGCGGATGTTGATTTTACTTGACTTGTTAAACCCTTTCCAAGAGACGATAGTATTCCTCCTCCTTGTTCTCTTGACCTTGAGTACCCCTTAGCAAGAGGACTAAATGTTTCTTTTATTTTTGATCCTATTCCTTTAAAGAAATCTCCTATCTTGGCGGCACCACCCGTCCCGGTCATACTTGAGAATCCTTTTGCAATTGATGAGAAAAATCCTTCTTGAGCTTGTCTGGCACCTGAGAATCCTTTTACAAAACCTGAAAATAAATTGGAGGTCAAGTTCATAGCCTGCCCAGCTACACTCTTTACTCCATTGAAAGAACTTGTTAATATTCCTGATAAACTCGACATTGCCTTCATAGCTAAACTTGGCAAACCAGTAACATAGCCTATAATTGTATAGGCCATCACAGAGAATATAGAAACCATCGCAGTTGCTAGATCAGGTATTATCGAATGACCTACAAGCGTGTCATAGAGCCAAAAGAATGGAGCGAATATAGCCTTGACTAAATTAGAGGCCCAAGTTATTAATCCATTGAAAAAGTTTATTATCATATACACAGGCGCTGTAAAGGCTTTCCAAATTCCTTTTGTTATTCTTGATAAATCAAAAGTTAATAAACCTTCAAAAAATTCAAGTACTCCAAATCCTATATCATAAATAAGTTCAAATACGGGACCAAATACATAGGAAATTAAACTAGCAATTGCTCCTATTATTCTTAAAGCATATGCAATAGGTTCCACGATTACAGTCACTATTGCTCCTATTAACATTCCAACTGTCTTCAAAACAAATCTTAATATTTTGCCTATTGCCCCGAACATCTTGGAGAATATAGTAAACAGACTACCAGTTTCTTCTAGTGTGGCATTGAAATCAAATATCGGATTAAGTATTGCGTATATTACATCGCCAATTGCGGTTAGTATTGATCCGAAGGGCGCCAATGCGTAATATACAAGTTCTCCCACACCCATTAAGACATCACCAATAGTAGTGATTACACCCCAAATAGCTCCTGCTATTGCATCTATAATTCCCATTACAACACTTAATATGGGTATCATTTTATTAAACTTTGCCAATGCTATAGTCAGCGTTCCTGTCGATCCTAACAGACTGTCAAAAATTCCAAAAGTTAAATAATTTAATGCTCCTGTAACAGCGCCCGCACCCTTAGCAGCATAATATTCGGCAGTAGTTAATTTTTCTTGAGAGATTCCAAATATTTCAGCAGCTTGCTCCCCTGCTGCCATACTTCCCATTATAGCTCCTGCTATACCTACCAATATCGCCGCCCCTGCTGCTATCCCGGGCAGTGCTGCTACTATGGCACTCGCCGCCGTTCCACCTGCGCCGCCGGCGCTAGCTGTGCCATAGATTATTGCCTCTAATTTATTAATCTGATAATCTGTGGCTTTGCCCATTATGTCTGCTATGCCACCGGCAGCGCCAAAAACCCCTGTCAATGTCTTAGCCAAACCAGACTGATTTAATAGTCCGCCTATAACTCCGAGAGATGTTACTCTTAAGGTATCGTTCAATTCATTTAAAGATTGATTTACATCGGTCAACGCATCTACTTGACTCTTTTCTTTTACGCCAAGTTCTGCATTGGCATCACCCATTGTTTTAACTAGTTCTCTATATGACTTGGGATCTTTTAAGGCGTTCTCTATTTGACTCGAAGTTATATTTAATTCTTTTTTCTTAGCCTTTTTTAAGCCTTCATTTATACCCTTTAACGCAGTCTCTATAGATTGTTTCGCAACACCCTTAGAGTCAGTTGCAGTTATGCCAAGAGCTTTTAAGTCTTTGTCCATTCCTGGAAGTTTTGATCCAAATTTATCAAATGCTGCATCCATATTTCCAGCACTCTTAGCAACTTCGTCAAGTTGCGACATTATGTCTAAAGAACCTCCTGTGGTTAATGATCTTTGCTGATCCAGAAGGAGATTTTTTTCACCCAGAGTTAAGTTTTGTTTTTGCTTGGTTGTTATGTCACTTAATTTTTCGTCTAGTCCCTTTGAGGCTTCTCTTGTTGCTTCTATGCTCTTCTGGAATTCTCCCAATCCCATGCCATACCCAGATCTTAATTGTGCATCTAGTGTGGACTTCTGTTCATCGCTCATGTTGGCTATTTGATCTAAGGAGGTTACTCCAAAGTTGCCAAGGATGCTTTCCATTCCTCCTGCTAGCTTTTTCATTCCTTCTTTAGTGCTCAATAGAGTGCCCGACATGAGTTCACTTGTTGCTCCCATAGCGCCTGCAGCCTGATATAACAATGCCTTTTGTTGAGATGATGCTTCCATCAATCCACTCAATCCTTTGGTTGCAACACCTGCTATTGAGCCCATCTGCTCGGATACTCCAAATTTTTCTGCGCTAGCCATCATTTCGACCATATTAGAAGCGGCAGACGTAGTTAATCTGGCTCCATTTCTTAGATTTTTTATAAATTGATCACTTTGTTTGACTGCGTTAGCAAGATTATCTCCTGTTACTCCTGTATTCCTTGCCGTTTCCTTTATGCTTCTTCCGAATTGTGCTAATTGATTTTCAGTCATACCTGTCGATAAAGCCATCCCGGAGAAAGTATCCCCTAACACTCCAGCTTCCACGCCTATCATCTTCTCTGTGTTTAACTGGGTTTTAGATACATTTAAAGCTGCTTTTTGATCTTTGAATCCTTTCTTTAGATTAGAAATATAAGATGCTTGTGTCTTATCTCTTTCAAAACCTGTTATTTTTGAAACCCTTCCTATATCTTCATAGGTTTTCTGCAAGCTTCTTGAATTTTTTGTGACGCCTTCTGTTTCATATGCAACCGCTCTGACACTCTGAGAGAATTCTCTTTCTTTCTTGACAATGCCATCTGTGACTTTGCTGAAAGCCGTATACCCAAGCATCGTTTCCTGAGACACTGCCAGGCTTCTGGATATATCTCCAATTGATTGCTTTTTTCTTCTGAGTGAGTTTAAGGCTGCGAGTTGATCTGGATCTTCTCTTCCGTAGCCTCCATATCCACCACCACCACCACCACCACCACCACCTCCACCTCCACCACCTCCACCGGTTCCTCCACTACCTGTCCCACCTGTCATTGCACCAAAACCTTTTCTCAGGCTCTTTGCCAACGATTTCATTATTTCCCCTAATTTGAAATCGTGTGTAAATATACTTCCCTTTTTTAGCCCGTGCTCAGCCAGTTTGGTCATCGAAGCTTCCATCTTCTTGTTTCCGGGATTTTTTCTTCCCATGTCTCTAGGTAGCATAGGTCCGAATTTATTATTGCCGCCACTCGATGCTTTAGTGGATGATTTCAAAAAATCACCAACTGCAACCGCTAATTTTTTTGTTTCTTGTATCGATGACCGAAACTCTTTAGAAAGAGTTTCCATATCTTTTAGTAATTTAGTTGTGGGATCATTATCGTTTTTTTTGCCAAATGGCTTTGCTGGACCCGTGTCTTGTTTTGCTAATGATGAAATTAATCCACGGAGATCCTGCGCATTTAATCCCGAATCAATATTTCTCCCTAGATTGTCTATCATTTATTAAAAAATTACTTAGAGTTGAGTACAAAACATATATATCAATATAATAATTTATTTTAAATTATATCTTGTTTTAATATATATATTTATGAAAAAATTCATCGAGTGGGTTGAAGCAAACGAATCATTTTTTGGTAATCTTGCAACTGATATTGGTAAGATCGGAGGTATAGTTGCAAATACGATTCAAGGAAAAGAAAATGATCTACACAATGTTATGCGAGGAGATATTGTAAAAACTCCTCAAGGACAAAGAACTGTTGGTGGAATTAAAAATACAATTGTCAATCCTTTGAAATATGGTGCATGTGGCGGAAGATCTTGTAGTAGAGGATCGGCCCCATCCTATGACTTTGACAGTGTGGATACTTCCCAGGGACATCAGCAGCTAGTTAACATCAAAGAAGCAGCTGTTTTTATCGAACAAAATACATATAACAGATTCATAGAAGAAAGAAAGTTAGAATCTAAAGTAAAATATCTTCCGCAAGAACTTGCGATACATGTTCATATACAAGGAGACTCTTCAACTGTAGGAAGTATCGAGGCCCTTGTTCAAAAGATTTATAATGAACTTAAAATAGATCCTTCTGTTAAATACGAACCTAATCTAATAACTGTAGGCCAGCAATTAGTTAAAAATAAAAAATCTGGTATTACAATCAACATACCAGCAGCAAAAACTGGCAGTTCTAGGCCTATAGCAACGCCGCCAAGTGTTGGTGTTGGTGCCGCCGCAGCCAGAAGACGAGATGCTGCCCGTAGACGATAATTTTTATTCAGAATAATCTATATTAAGATTAATCATGAATAAAAATATTACCCTTGTCACAGGTCTTTGGGATCTTAATCGAGAAAGCTTAGACGGCTGGGCACAAAGAAACTTTAGCGACTACAAGGCCAGATTTTTTGAGATGTTGGAAGTTGATGCTCAAATGTGTATTTGGATTCCAAAATCTCTGGAGCAGGAGGTTTTGGATATAAGAAAGGATAAGCCAACAAGAATATATTTTAAAGAAAATGAAGACTTTAAAACTTGGAATCCTTTCTTTGATAAAATACAAGAAATAAGAAAAAATGAGGAATGGCTATCTAGAGCAGGTTGGCTTAGAGAATCCCCTCAAGCAGCGTTGGAATTTTACAATCCAATGATGTTCACAAAAATGTTCATGTTAAATGATTCGTCCATTTACAATCCATTTAAATCTGATTATTTCTTTTGGATAGATGGAGGATTGACAAATACAGTCCACCAGGGAACTTTTACACATGATAAGGTTCTCGATAATCTTGATAATTATTGTAAAATTCAAAAGAAGTTTGTGCACATAACATATCCATATACCGCTAACGATGAAATACATGGCTTTGAAAGAAATGCTATGGCAAAATATTGCGGTGTTAATTATGTAGATTATGTTGCAAGAGGGGGATTCTTTGGCGGAAGAAAAGAACTAGTATCTCAAATTAATAGCCTTTATTATGGGGTTATGGAATCAACCCTCAGAGAAGGGAATATGGGCGCAGATGAGTGTTTATTTACAATACTATGCCATAGGCACCCTGCTTTGATTCATAGATACGAAATACCGGGAAACGGTTTAGTTTATCCTTTCTTTGAGAATCTTAAAGAATTTACAAACGAGAAGGTAAAAGAAAATAAATTAAATTGTCAATCAGATACAGATAACACTGCGCTTTACGTAATAACTTTTAACAGCCCCAATCAATTTAGAACATTATTAAAAAGCATGGAAGCATACGACTCTGATTTTCTTATAAAACCCAAGAAAAGATTTCTTCTCAATAACTCAACAGACTTGTCGAAGAATGATGAATACATCAAACTATGTGAAGAATATAATTTCGAGCATATTAAAAAAGATAACTTGGGGATATGTGGTGGCCGACAATTCATAGCAGATCATGCGGAACAAAACGAATTTGATTTTCATTGGTTTTTCGAAGATGATATGTTCTTCTATTCAAATAAAAATGAACCTCTTTGTAAAAATGGCTTCAATAGAATAACAGAGAATCTTTATTCTAAGTCAATGGAAATAGCAAACAAAGAAAGTTTTGATTTTTTAAAATTAAACTATACTGAGTTTTTCGGAGACAATGGAACTCAATGGAGTTGGTATAACGTGTCCCAAGATGTCAGAGAAAAGTATTGGCCAAATAATAAAAAGCTTCCTCAATTAGGAACCGATCCAAATGCTCCTAAGACTGTTTATAATAACATAAAAAGTCATCGAGGAGTTCCGTATACAAATGGAGAAGTTTACTATTGCAATTGGCCCCAAGTAGTCTCCAGAGAAGGAAACAAAAAAATGTTTTTAGAAACTACTTGGGCTCATTCATACGAACAAACTTGGATGAGTTATATTTACCAAGAAACTAAAAAAGGTAATATTCAAGGTGGACTTTTGCTCATGACACCAACCGAACACAATAGATTCGAACACTACTCGGCAGAATTAAGAAAAGAATCTTGAAATAAAATATATTAATTGTTATAATACAAAAAAGGAAAAATAATGAGTGAAAAATTATTGACTATCGGAATGGCGACCTATGATGATTATGATGGAGTGTATTTCTCTCTCCAAGCACTTCGCATGTATCACGAAGTATGCAACACTGATCAGGTTGAATTTTTAGTCATAGATAATAACCCAAAAGGTAAACATGCCGAACCGGTTAAATCTTTTGTTAATAGTTGGGCCAGAGGAAGATATATCCCATATGAAGAAAAGAAAAGCACTGCAGTAAGAAATGAAATATTCAAGCAAGCAAAGGGCAAGTATACCATATCAATGGATTGCCACGTTTTATTTCAAAAGGGTGCAATAGAAAGTCTTTTGAAATATTATGAACAAAACCCTGATTGCAAAAACATAGTTCAGGGACCTCTTCTTTATGACGATTTGCGAAATGAATCTACAAGCTTTTCTCCGGTCTGGAATCATTCCATGTATGGGACCTGGCACACAGATCATGAAAACTTGAAAAAAGGTGAGCCTTTTGAGATTCTCATGCATGGTCTTGGTGTTTTTTCATGCGAGACCAAGAATTGGGTCGGATTCAACCAGCACTTTAAGGGATTTGGCGGAGAAGAAGGTTATATTCATGAAAAATTTAGAACACGTGGGGGCAAAGCAATTTGTATCCCTCAATTAAAGTGGGTTCACCGGTTTGGTAGGCCCGAAGGCGTTAAATACCCTCTTGTTCTAGAGGATAGAATTTGGAATTATTTTGTAGGTTGGCTTGAATTAACATGCAACCCGGAACATGAAATGATAAAAGGAGCTTACAATCACTTCAAAGATAAGATACCTGCGGGAAGCATAGACAAGATTCTAAACAATGCTAAAAAGCTGGTCCTAGAATCACCAGGCTGATGTTGAATATATCTTTTTCCACTTATTAACTTTGTTATCAGAAAGTCCGCAAGGAGTTGAAACCTGCTGGTAATTATTTCTTTCTGCTTGATACATGCTGATAAGATGTGCGATATCTTCTACTTCTCTTGATTCCCACCCCGCTGATAGTAAAGCAAATTTAACTTGTTCTATTGCTTTATCTTTCATCAACCAAGCAGAAGTTAAAAATCTATCATTGTAAGCTTTTTCTGGCACGTCGTCCACAGCTAAATTATCTAAAGGATAAACTGTATTTAAAAGACCTGTGTTTTTATACATATCCAAATATTTTCTGTCATTTATTTCGGGATTCTCGAGACCAAGAATGTATTCCCTTTTATAGTTTTTATTTAGATCGTTTATTTTTCCCATAGATTCGATGTGATCTTCAGGGATGTCTTCATTTCCGTATCTGGCTTGCATTCTTATATATCTATGTGCTGTCATTGGGTCATCTTCAACTCTTTTTGAGAACTTCCCGATAGAGATTATTTGACCATTTTTAAGATGATGAGCACCACCATAAACATCAAGTAGTTCTGTGTTTTCTCCTTCACTATTTTTAAGTGGAATATACATTGCATTTATTGTAAAGTCTCTTGATGCTGCATCGTCTTCTAAGCTTGATGTTGCTGAAAATCCATCAACATTTAAATTCCTATTCTTAATGGATTTTGACAAAGGAGATAATTCAAAGTTTTCTCCGTTAATAACAACTGTGAATTCTACGGGCTTATTTTTATCATCCATCCTACTGGCAAAGAAACTCTTGTTACTTCTCGGAGTCTGAGTTTCCTCAAAACCATTTCCCTTTAAAATTAATTTAATTTCGCTTGATGTGGCATCTGTTACAAGATCATAGTTTCTCGGGGTCTTTCCTTTTAGATGATCACGAACTGCCCCACCTGTTAAGTAGACGACTTTCTTTTTAAGTTTTGGTTCAACCTCACCATCTGTTTTATCCATGGTGGTGTAACCAACACCTATTTGTGGGCTATTTTCGAAAGCTTTTATAAGCAATCTTAAACTGGGGTGGTTGTCTTTATCGATTACGAATGGTTGGAAATCTTCTACTCCTGGATTCCTAGCCAATTTAACTTTTGAAACTACCGGAATATTGTTCTCTTTGTAGTTGTTCTCTTTGTATAAAACGTAATCTTGAAATTTTCCCATTTTTTCACCTTTTGTTATTGTTATATATTGTTTTAATTTATTTTTTCACACTGAAGGGCTTTGTATTCCCAATTTATACAATAGATATGAAGCAACAACCACCCAGAATATCTTGACTATAAAATCAATCAGTTGATCCCAATTTTGTTGAGATCTTGATGTCCTAAGATTAATTCCTTCCATTTTAATTTCAAATTCTTGAATTTTCTTTGAGAAAGAATCCATCTCCGATGACATTTCTTTTATTTTATCTTCAAAATGCTCGATTTTGTGCTCGATGCGACCCAAGTCCCCAGATTGATTTTTTCTTTTTTCGACCATTTTTTGTTATATACTTAAACTTTATAAACTTTCACTAATATATATAGTTATGGAAAATCAAGATCAAATTATAATAAGTCAAATAGATGATGCAAAAGAATTAATACCTCAAATGAACGTAGACCTTCCGTCCGTTCAGAATCAAAATGATCTCTCTCACATAGTTTCTGATGAAGAATTGGCTGGAGTCTACAGCGAGATTCTAAATAATATAAGAGAAGATAGAAAACAAATAGATGAATTTATAGGTAATTTTGCCGATCTCGTAATAAATGAGGGCGACAGCACCAGTGCAAGCAAAGAAGCTCTTGTAAGTTTGGTTAAGATAAAAAGCGATGTAGCGGATAAAATGGCTAAAATGGCAGATTTAATGACAAGAATAAAGTTAAAAGATAAGGATACCTTCCCTAAATACTTAGCAGCCAATCAAAATAATACAATAAATATAAATTCAGGAAACAATAAAAGACAGTTACTAGAAGCGATAAATAAAGCAAAGAAAGAAGCAAAAGATGAAAATTAATACTTTAAATTGGTTTAATGAAGAACTTGGAAATCCAGGCGAAGCCGCAGGAGGACAGCCTCCTTCCGATGCTACTGGCGGCAATCAGGTGGTGATGCAAAACAACACCTCCGAAGAACCACCACAGGACCAAAATACAGATGGGGCCCCAGAGGAGACAGAGATAGAACTCCCAAAACAAGATTCTCCGCAAGATTTATCGCAAGAACCACAATCTCCCGACATCCCAGAAGAACAAGAGGAATCAGAAGATTTTGAAACTTGGAAAATAAGCTATTTTAAAAATCTAGTTAAAGGCGACACAAGTCTTTTATTAAATGATATTCATAAAATCAGGGATTATGATTTAGAGGCTTATCCAAGAAAGTTTGTTGAAGACAATTTACAGATTCTTTTTTTAAGACAAAATTCTAATATAGAAAAAGCTGGTAAGGATATAAGAAAATCTATCAGACAGGAATTGGATAACAATAATCCCTCGATGTCAGTTGTCAACCACATCTTCACCTCACTTCAGAGTTATTCTGATTTAACAAATGTATTTATTAAGCTGAAGGGAACACTGGGCATGAAGAGTGACCTTCACAGAAAATATTTGGCCTCATTATTAGGTGCGGCCCAAGTTGGCAGTGGAGGAAACTCCGAAGATATCATTTACAATGAAAGAACATATTCAATAAAGATATCAACAAGATTCAATGAAAAATGGGGAATGATAGATTTAGGAAAATGGTCCTTAAGGGAAGACGACCCAGAAAGATTTTTGGAGGATCCCGAACTCAAGAGGCTAGAAGAAGGCAGCCCAGAAGAGAGAGATGTTCTAAGAAGAAGAGTTATCATGGAAGCTATTGCAGATAATTTCAAGCAAAGATCTTTCCTCATAAACGTAGTGGGAGTAGATGGAACCGTTTATTTTGTAGGTTTAGATCTCGGAAGCTGTCTAAGCACCGCTTATGCAGACGGTAAATTGTCAGTAAGAACAATACAGTCGGAAAACAGTGAGGCTATGATAGATGATGATGGAAATGTTGTTCCGTATGTAGATTTAAAGATCAAGTATTTATATGAAACAGGGGAGATTGATGAGAATGGATTTCCTAAAAAAGGAGAGTCCGACTTCATTGAGAGGATAGATGGAATTTTATTTGTGACAGCTCAACTAGATACTCTTAAGCAGGCTGCTGCAAGTTTTCCTGGAGTCATTGTTAAAGAACTTCCCTTTAACGGTAACCCATCAGACTTGAAAGTCATACAGAGATGTGTGCCCAGTGCAGCTGAAATAATTTTAAGGAACTGCTAAGGGATTAAAAATGTATAAATTTTTTGATTATATTAACCAATCGGAAATGCAGGCTCATAGGAAGCTTAAGATAATAAGCGATCTATTGAAGAGTCAAAAGATAAAAAATAAACTATTTGACTCGGACCAAGAACCTCATATTTTTGTATTTTCAACTAATCCCGATACTTATTTTCAAGGAGTTAGAGTATATCCTATTGCTAATTCTATAGCATTCAAGGTTCAAAACAAGACGAATACTCATCCTTATGGAAAGCCATATCTGCTGGACTTTGAGAAAATGTATAATAATCTCATGGGACAAAAAGATGCAACAGAAGATGACTGTGCAAAAAATATAATTGAATACATATGTGCTGAACTTAAAAAATTCTTCACTATGAGTGCCAAATATCAATATGAAAAGAATCCTGAAAACATTAAATTAATGGTCAGATCACAAGGAACAGACTACTCAACTAAGTTGTTTGGTGGTGCATCCGGAGATTATTCCTCTAAAGTTTACAATGGGTATTAAAATGATAAGTTTAAATGATTATAAAAATTCTAAAAGCGTCAAGAGCCTAGTTCAGAAAATGTTTGAGGCACGCCAAGTGGCTCATGTTCACCATTTACAAACTAAAAGTTATAGTCAACATAAAGCCTTAAATGGATTTTATGATGGTATTCTGGATCTAGCGGATTCTTTTATTGAAACATATCAAGGTCAATATGGAATATTAAACGGATATGGAGATATTAGTATTTCTGATGTTGATATTGAAGATTATCTCCAAGATTGTGCAAAGATATTCATGCTTGGAAAAGATAGCATGAATGATAAAGACACTCATCTCAAAAATATTATGGATGAGGTTGTAGCGCTAACTTACAGAACAATATATAAGATAAAGTATTTAAAGTAACTCCAATTAAAGGAGAAAGATGGACCTTATACAGGATGTTAAAAAAGGTAGTTTAGTTTCTTTTAACTACATGTTCCATAAGGCTGGTCATGATCCCAATCCAAATGTAATGGTAACAGCCGCAGACTCTTTTTATGTTTGGGGAATCAACGTTCATTATTTAACTTTCCCATATATAAGAAATCTATTACAAAAAAATTGTAATAATATTATGTTTGGTTACCCAAATATAAAGAGCGACAAATTTGTAACTTCGGCTTTTAGACAATACAAGAAAAATGGTATAAGGTCTTTAAAAAAACTTGATTGTGAATTTGTGTTAAATTTATTGGGATCTGCAAGGGCTCTCACTCCGGGAGAAGTTGAGGCTATAAGAAATACAATTAATGATCAAGTGAATCAGGCCATTAATCAAGTATCTGCGTTGAATCCCAATTCTAATATTTTAAGATAATCGCTAAATGATACCGCTTCCTCCATAGATTTGGAGGCAGCCTTTGCTATTAAATTCTTAATTTCTTCATCTATTTTATTTGCTTCTACTTGAGTATCAATTAGCTTCTGTAGCAGCTTTTCATCGGCCTGAACATCTTGGTATTCTTTTCTGTATCTTTGGATAATTTCTGCAAGCTTCCTTTTACGCTGAACTGCTTCATAGATTTCGGTGTCTAGACCCGGTGCTAGTGTATAATCTATCTTAACGGAGTGGTTGGTGTTGATTCTGTATATTCTTCCCTCACTCTGCTCAGAGCTTTCAGGAGTCCAATCAAAGTCATTGACGATCATATTCTGAGCTGCGTTGGGAAAACTTATCCCAGTTCCACCCATTTTCATACTCATTACAAGTGCTTTTGCATTGGGATCATTTGTAAATAGTTCTTTAACCTTTTCTCTTTCTGCTTTCTTTGTGCTAGAAAGGTATGTTATTACTTTAAAATTAGGATTAATTTCTTTTAATTTAGCTGATAACTTGTTGTTTATTTGTTCGCCGGATTGAACGAAGTTTGTAAATATGACAACTTTACTTGCTGCGTAATTGTTTTCTGATTTTTCTTTATTTGAATTTATTATTTTCAAGGCTTTATCTACTGTGGAATCCACCTTTAGATGAGCAAGGATTTCTCTTGAGGCTATTAATTCTGATATTGCTAAATTGGGATCCTTATAAGCCTTGAGTTTTTCTTTTAATTTTTTACTAAATTCTGATGTGTCTACGTCAGTTGTGTATGCATTAACTTCAAGATTGGGCATTTCTCTTAATTCATTCTTTGTTCTTCTGACATAGACTCCCGATAGATTTAACCATCGATTTAGTTTCTCAGCGGCTTTGATCTTATCTCTAAATGTTCCTTCAATATAACTTCCACCATAACCACCGGGCACCATGCCCGCAAAATCTTTTTTAAACTTTCCTTCTTTTATGGAGCCGAGTGGGTGGCCGATCATAATCAATTGATTCTTTACGTCCATAGGCTTGTTTGCACTTATTGTTGCACTGGCGCCCCATTTATAAGGTATGTTCTGAGTTGCGACGAGTATGTTCTGGCTTCTTTTGGACGTGCTGTGTTTTAGTTTGTGAAGTTCATCAAATATTGCTATTTCAAAATTTGTCCCGCTGACTGACTTGACAACATTATCCACTTGTTTTCCACTTGAAAAATTGTCGTAGTACAGAACGGTCCACTTCTTTGGATTCAATGCATCAGTTGAGATTTCGGATTTATCTCCTACAACATTTTTTATCTCATCTACCCACTGCTGTTGAACCGATTTCAATGTAATCACAAGAGTTTTTGCGCCAGGAGTGTCTTGCATCTTCAACTCCGCAGCACTTATAAGCATTGCAGTTTTTCCATATCCTGTTTCATCACCAAGTATTGCGTGATGTCTGCCGTACAAGAAGGTCACTCCATCTTTTTGCTGATCATATAATTCAAACTTAGATTCAGGTAGTTTTTCTTCTATTTTATCTTTTAATCCTTCTGGAACTTCCCCTTCGTATTTTGTCTTTTTGACTCCGCCATTTTTAAGTTTAGTTTGTAGGATTAGTTTAAGACTATTTGGGTTCTGCGTGTAATTGTCTGTTATTTCAAACATGTAACCGAATTTTTTAAGTGTTGCACCAAAAGATACATATTGTTTAAAATTACCCCTAACGATATAAGAATAGTTGTCTCTATCCCATTCGTAATTTGGAAATGTGTATTGCACAAGTTCCCTAAGGAACTCTTTTTGTTGAGGAGATACTCTTGTGTATAATATTTTTATATGAAGTTTATCGTCTCTTCCCTTGGAAGGATCTGTAAACTCTATTCTCTCACTGGCAGGCGCACTCTCGGATCCTTTTGTTGGTTTTTCTTCTTCTGAAGGATCGTCCGCAGATTGAACTGATAATTGATTCTTTTCCACAAAATCATCTATTGGTTTGGCATCTATTCCAAATTCACTGAACTTTTTGATTACTTGGTCGTGAATCTTTCTATCCAATGATAATAAGAATCTTGTTGGGTTTCTTTCGTATGCCATTCCACTTGGAGAAAGTCCTGCTGCCTTAACCGCATCAAATAAGGCTTTACTTTTTTCAAACGGAACATTAAACTGTATGGCAAGCCTTTTGCCATATCTCTGGGTTTCTTCTACTCCTATAACATTAACATCTGAGGATGATCCGGTGTTTATTCCCGGGGCGGCAACTGCAGCCGATGCTCCTATTTTTTTAACGCCTATCTTTTTCTCACCCGCTACTAGTTCCACTATCTCATCAATGACTTCGGGCGAAACATAGTATGTATCTAGTGTGTTTTTATCTTGACTGAAGTATCGCCATGCTTCATATTGATGTTTTCCAAATTTATTTAAAGTTTTTTGGAGATTCTTTTTTTGTACTATTATCGCTTCTATTCTCCTGGATAGAGCTTTATCTATGCCTCCGGGAATTAAAACTTTCACCTTGCCGTATTGTTTAGGAGCATTGTTATCAATTGTTATTTTGTCATCTTCTTGATCATGGAGCGACAATGAGTCTTTTATGTCTTTATTAACTGCTGCCTTGATATCTTCATAATGAGTTACTTGGGTCTTTTTATATCTGTTTAATATTGATAAAATATTATTTGCCATTGCAACGGGTATGGTGTCTTCATGATATTTTGGATCGCTAGTTATTCTCTTAAAAGACATAAAATCAGGCTTATTAAATCCTGTATCATCATATTCTACTGGGGCTCCTCTGCTGAACATTCCATCAAATGTGGATTTAAGCAATTGTATGCCAGGACCACCGACAAGATTTTCTTGATTCTCTACATAATTTTTAAATAAACTCATGATGAAATATATATGAGTTTAATTTGAATTTTGGCCTCAAAACTTTTCTTTTAACATTTTTAAATTTTAGTAATCTTTCCCAATTATGTGTGTATGTATGGAATATTATCGCATCCATATATTCAAAGTCATTGATATTTTCTGGTATCTTAACATGATTTCTTTTAAAATAATTTTTATTTATATTATCATCATGAACTATTTGACTCATTAGGAATTCTTCCCTCACCCATTTATTATATCTCTCAAGCCAAACCCATAGTTCGGGGTGGGTTTCTTTTATTTTATTGAGCTTATCATTAAAGTCTTTGTATATTTTTTTGTTAGATCCATTTCTAAACAATAGCACGCCTGAATTAATGGGCTTAAATAATTTAAAGTCTGCACTATAGGCCCACTTGTTCTCACAGCCCACAATATCTTCTGGGTATTTATTTATTATTTTTTCTATATCATCAAATATAAAAGTGTCACTATCTATGTAAAATATATTGTCAAAGTCCAAATCGGCTAGATATTGTTTGTTTGCTGGGAAGTATTCTGGGTCTATGTTCTTCACATACTTTGTTTCAACCATCAATTCTTCTGGAAACATGGTCTCATCATGTGTGCAAAAACATATTATTCTTATATTTTTGTTGAATTTTCTAAGCATTTTGATGCTATTAAGAGCCATTTTATGGTAATTTAGATTACCGTTTATTATGTAAACTACCACAGAAGTCATAAACTAATTATAGTTCAAATTTCAAGGACTTCCGCCATCTATATCCCCCCAAACTGGGTAGTTACCTTCGATCACCAATACTTTTCCCGGAGATCCTAGTCCGGCATTTGATATGCTATTTAGATTTTGACTATATGGCATGGCATCTGTTATCCCATAGCCAGCGAGAGTGGTTGGATTTGATCCTCCTACAACTCTACCATAATAATCCACTATGACCTTTGAATAAGGGCCGGAAACTAATCCGGGTATGACGGCTAGATCAATACCAGAAGGAGTTACGACTATCCTACCCAGAGTTCCTCTGGCCGAAAAAGAATTCCCAGTCCTAGTCAACCCATCTCCAGCAGTTAATTGGTTGGCTCCATTAAACAAACTAAAGACTAAATCTGTTACTCCCAAGTTGATGGTGTCGTTGGTTATTAACAGCCAACCAGTGTCCATATTTGCTGTGCCCTCTGACGCAAAGACAAAAAGTCCAGTAGTAACATTATTGTTAGAATTAGCGTCAGAAGATCTCGCCCAGGCGCCTATTTTAACATCATATATTCCGTTTTCATATGGAAGAATTTGATTCTTAACCAACACCCTGTCGCCAGCTACTAAAGAAATATTATCTATTGTTTGAAGACCGGTTAGATTTATATCAGCCGTTGTTGCAGCCCTGACAGATTGCTTTATATCAAAACTTCTTCTTGAATTATCGACATATTCTTCGGTTGCTATTTTTTTATTATTTGAATAGAAACTTCCCGATGATCTTATATCCCCGACTGAAGTTAATGCCCCGGTTAAAGATAGATGTCCCAATCCAGACAAATTTAAATTACTATCGACAAATAATGGTTTATTTACGGTGGCTGTTCCTGGAGTTACCTCGTGAAGATAGTTTAATTCTGCTGCCGTCGAATTAACAGTAACAGATCCAACCCTAAAAGTCCCAGTTATATCAACCATACCAGCAAATGTATTGCTATACTGTGAGGCAAATACATTGTTTTGATTTTTTCTCGCATATTGTTCGAGTATTGCTGACCCGCCCACTGCCCCTGTTGCACCTGTAAGGCTCGACCTGGTTATAATTTCATCATCGTTTACATACGCTTTACCTGTTCCGTTGGGCCGAAGGTATATATTTCCATTAACATCCTGAGAACTTATTGTGTTGCCATTTACGTAGATATTATCGAATTGTTTAGAAGAATAGGGAAGATTGTTCCATCGAGATATTCCATTGCCTGTTTTCTTTCTATTTGTGTCTGTTTCTAGGCCCTCTTCCCCCTCAAGAAGCAAAGGATTAACCAGTGCCCAGTTAGACGATAATGCTCTTTTTAATTGAATTAATGTATCGGCCATTTTTACCTTTCAGAATCTAAAATATATAGTTGTATTTTTCTTTAAAAATAATTAATAAGTAACTAATATAATTTATGAAAAAAATAGTAGTTGCTCAATTTTATACAAAGAATCTATCCTATGGAAAATTTTCAGAGGAAATAAACAAAAAGTACTGTGAAGAAAAAGGGTACACTTATCATGTTGAGAAAGACACGGATAAGATAAAAACCTATATAGAAGACAGGGCGCATACTTGGGCTAAACCCAGATTAATATCAGATGTAATGAAAAAGTATGATTGTGATTATGTTTTATTTTTAGATATGGATGCCGTTGTCTCAGATAATACAATAAGAATAGAAGAATTTATAGATGATGACTTTGATCTAATAGCAACAGAGGACTATAGCTCACACAGCAAAATGAATGCTGGGGTTCTATTGTTTAAGAACTCCGAATGGTCCAGAAACTTTATGAATGATTGGTGGGAAGCTGGAAATTATTTGAGAGGCGGAGATTGTTCATTTTTGGTAACAAACAATAATCAAGAAGGTTATTTTAAAAACAATCTTTGGCACGATCAAACTTGTTTAACTGTTCTCTACGACAGAAGTTCCAATGTTAGGAATAAAGTCAAGATAATAACCAATAGAAGTTTAAATTGGCGTGAATACAATGATGGAAATTTTATTTTTCATGCCTTCGGATACGGACATATCAGAAATAGAAAAATAGATAAAATCTATTATGATGTATTCAATATAAAAATGGACCCCAACAATAAGAGCTTAGCAGATATATCGGAATTTTACCATACTGATAAGGAATCATCTCATAAGTATATTTCTAATTATTATGAAGATTTATTCAATCCAATAAAAGAAAATTTAAAAAGATTTTGTGAAATAGGCACAGATGGCGAGTCTCTTAAAATGTGGCGTGACTTTTTCAATAATGCCGAAATTATTGGATGTGACATTAACCCAATAAAAATTAATGAAAAGAGAATTAACTGTGTCCAGATGGATCAAAGCAAGGAAGAAGATCTTGAGAAATTTGCTTTAACTCAAGAAGATTTTGATGTCATATTGGATGATGCTTCTCATAAAATGAGAGATCAACAAATAACTTTTGCCAAACTTTTTAGGAAACTAAAACCAGGCGGGTTATTTATTATAGAGAACCTACAGACCAGTCATGAAGCTAAGATGTCTGGGAAGCAAATATTTAATTGGGGAGATCCTAATAAAACCACCACTCTTGAGATGCTTCAAAATTTAATATTATTAAACAACAATGTCCAATCAGATTACATATCTGATGCCGATAAAGAATATCTTAAAAACAATATTGATTATTGTAAATTGTTGTATGAGCGGGGAGAAGAATTATCGAGTGTGACATCTGTTATTAAAAAACGAGTTAGTCCTTCTCAAATAGAAAAGACTGGCTTAGAAGGTAAAACTTTTGACAATGAAGATCTTTCTAACTCTAATGAAGATCTTCATAGTGCTAATTATGGCGGCAAGGATGTTAAAGATATTCTAACTAGAAAAATGATAAATGGAAGTTTGTCAATTGTCGTTGGAAACGAATTGTTTGGAGATCCAAATCCAGGAGTCTTCAAGAGTTTGGTTGTTAATTATAAAAACGAAACCATGACGATCCCAGAGGGAAAAAAATTGGTATTAGGTAAAAAAGATTCCTCCCACAAGAGTCTTTCGGATATCTCTAAAAAATACCCCACCGACAAAGATTTTACTCACAATTACTACGAATCTGTTTACGAAGAATTTTTTTACCCAATAAAAGACAATGTGAAGCTTGTTTGTGAAATTGGAATTGGTGGTTTTTTAAAGGAAGCAGGATGGGAGCCTGGAAATTCGCTAAGGGTTTGGCGTGATTATTTTAAAAATGCTCAAATTTTAGGACTGGATATTGTGAGACATCAATTGAGAGATTTGGAGAGAATAACTATAGACTGGTTGGATCAATCCAAAAAAGAACTTGTTTCCGACTATGCTGCTAAATTAAGAGAATACGACATCATCATAGATGATGGTTCTCACAATATACATGACCAACAGATAACCTTCGTTTCTTTTATGAAATCATTAAAGAGTGGAGGGCTATTTATAATAGAAGATCTGCATTCTAGCATAGAGGTGAAAATACCAGAAAAACGTGATGTTTGGGGTTGGGGAGATCCGACAAAAATCACTACATTGGAATTGTTAGAAAATTTTATAGATAAAAAAGAAATAATATCAGATTATTTAGATGAAGAAGAAAAAGAATATTTAAAGAATAATATAAAATCTATTCAAATTTTTAAATTAGGTCCTACTAGCATTACCTCCGTAATAGTAAAGACATAAAATGACAGAAAAAATTAATTTTATAGAAAGTGCCGTTTATGGAAGTAAGGATGTCACAGATATACTTAATGATAAAATAAAGAAAGGATTATCTTTTGTATTAGTGGGAAATGATTTATTTGGAGATCCTACTCCCGGAGTATTTAAATATCTAGATTTAATTCACGACGGCAAAAAATTAAAGATCCCAGAAAATCAAACTTTAATTTTAAGTGATCATGTGTTGGAGGAAGAGGGTGATAAAAGCGTAATAGTTGTCATATTTTGTTGGGCAGTAAATGATTGGAAAGATAGACTTATCGCAAAGATAAATAGAATGATAAATTCTGGATTGTATGACGCTGCCGATGAGATTTATTTAACCATAACGGATACCAACAATCAAGAAGAAGACATAAGAACAACTTTTAATAAATATAATAAATTAATAATAGAATACCACACAGATAATATACCAGAATATTGGGGAATAAAGAAAATAGATGATTTAGGAAAAACTAGAAATAATACAAATTTATTATACAGTCATGTAAAAGGTGTTTATAATAAATTTAAGAATTTTTCAACGAAAGAAATATCTCAACAAAAAATAAACAGCATAAATGACTGGGCTGAATCACTTGATTACTTCACAATTGATAGGTGGAAGGATTGTGTTGATAAATTAAACAATGGATTCGATACAGTTGGCGTCACAAATATATTTGGCTGGTGGTGGGGTAATTTTTGGTGGACCAAATCTTCTCATATAAAGAAAAACATAGAATACAAATACAGGGATAGGTGGTATGGAGAGGCGTGGCTACATGAGGGCAACATAAGTCCAAGCGAAATAAAGAAATATGAGATGTGGCACTATGAGTTTGATCCACAAGGAACCGACTGCCCTAGATTTTTTTATGATGGATCATATTCATTTGAAGAAAAAAAACCAGAAATTATTTCAGCGTTTTTTGGTTTTGATGGTATCCAGCGAGATGAAGCCCAGCCACCAGGTCCTGAAAATTTAGTCGATGTTACAAATAAAGTTAAAGATTTGATCTCGGAAAAAGAGTTGAGTTTTGTTGCCGATGAGCATGTTTTGTGCATATCTGACCCCAGTATAAATTCATTGCCTCCACACAATAAATGTTTAATAATAAACTATAAACTACCTGATATACCAGATAGAACATTTAGATTAAAAACTTTTTCTGGGTTCAGGACAAAAATAGGTTGGTGATATTTTAATTAGTTCTGCATATATAATTATTATGAACTTCTACAAACTAAACAAATTGATAAACGAAATGGCTCCCCCTGCTGTTGGACTTCAACAACCTATGGCAACCAATTCTTCCAACGACGTAACCCCAGGACAAAATACACAACAACCTGCTCCCGAGGTTCATTCAAAACAGCAAATGAATAAAAACCTAGCTAAGATTTCCAGCAATCTTGGCGAAAAAGGAAATAAATATCAAAAACTGATTCAGTTTGTGGGAAGAAACCCTGAGATGCTTGCTCTTCTCGATGATTTATTAGGCAACGTCGGTGGCATGCAGGGATCTAAATTTGGAAATATTTACAAGTAATTTAATCTCCAAATACTGCACACCAATAAATTTTACCTTCTGCTGAGAAGTACCCAAAACCTATATGTCCATACTCCGATGACATAATATTGGATCTATGACCATAGGATCCCATCCAAGCTTTGACTACCTCCTCAGGCGTTCTTTGCCCAAAGGCAATGTTTTCCGCACAAGCATTATGATCCTTTAATAAAACCGATATATTGGAATGTCTGAGAGTATTATTATTTGCCATATATTCGGCATGATTCTGGGCATATTTATTTAAACCATCATCTAATTCCAATGATTTTATGCCTCTACTATTTCTTTCAAAATTATGTAATTTAAGCAATATTAAAGTTACAGAAGCTTTCTGTGACTTTTGTTGTGTCTCTGGAGGTTTTTCTGGAATATTGGGTTCTTTATAACATCCCGCCAGTAAACAAATCGATAATAACAATTTCTTCATTTTTGCCTCCTTGCAAGTATGAAATTGATCTATATTTATATATGCATCAAATACAGGTAACTTAAAAACTATTTTTTAATATGTTTTATGTTCCATATGCCACCGTCTCCTGAATCTGGAACAAAATCCTTATTTTTCGTGTAAGAAGGTTTTCCGGGTATTTTTTTTATGCTCCAGGGCTTTCCTTCTCCATATTTTGCCGAGAACCCATCTTTATTACTTTTTGGCTCAGAGGATTCGCCACCTATGCCCTTTATACTCCACAAACCAGACTCGCCGCTATTTAATTTTGTATTTGACTCCCCAGGTATATGAGTTATATCAAACGATGTCTTATCTGTTGAATTGTAGATTCTTTCGTCTACGGACAGGTAAAAGATTGCATCCGCACTTCTTGTGAGGTACCACTGGGGCGGGTATAATCCTATTCCACCGTATCCCAATGGATACAAACCAGTTTTGCCGCCAGGATTAGAACCTTCACTTATAAGCCAATCTTTAAAATTTAACATATAATTTATCTATAAATTTTATTTAGTTTTTCTCTCCAATTTTTAGCATCTTCTAATATATTTGGATTAAATCTAACCCAATTTTTTAGATGGCCGAAAAATAGATGGCAGTTAAATGTGGGCGTTTCACATAAAACTATAAAATTATCATTATCAAGTTCTTTTGTTGGGTCCACATGAACAGGCACTATATGATGCACAACCAAATTTTTTGTTGCGCCACATACGGCACATTCTTTACGCTCAATCGGAAGTGATTCAAGATAATTTTTTCTGACCGTCCTCCACTTCCCAGATCTTGGTGCAGATAAAGCTTGAATTTCTTCTTTTGATAATTTAAAGAATATACTTTTAATAAAGTTGAACATCTAATAATATATAGTATATCATGAATTTTAAACTTTGGCTTGTCGAATCTAGTCTTAGGGATTTACTTAAGGATGTCCCTCAAAATCCCGAACACCACGCAGAGGGCGATGTTTTTAAACATACTAGAATGGTTAGAAACTCTCTTGATATTGCTAAAAGACTACTTAAGAAAGAGCAAGGAATTTTTCCCTTTTCAAAAATAAACTTTGATCTGTCTGATAAAGAGGAAAAGATTCTTAAGATTTGTGCTTGGCTTCACGATATTGGAAAAGCAAGTGCGACAACTGTAGACGGCATTCATTGGAAAGATGCCGCCGACACATCCGGTAAGATATCAGCACACCAGCACGATCAATCCCACCATTACGAGCCAATGATAGATAAGCTTGGTTCAATGTGGAGTCCTATGTTATCGGCACTATCCCCTGATGAAATACAAGATATATACTTCTGTATTGATTATCACATGAGTCTTGGAAATGGATCTTTTTCCAAGAAGGTGTCTTCTGTTGTTTTCGATCAAGATGGAAATTATAAAAATGAAAGAAAAGTTAAACTTCTTCTTTATATAATAACAATGGATTGGACTGGAAGAATATCTGGGAATAAGGGCGGTGAAAATGGGGCGCTAGACGCCATACAAGGTTTTAAAAATTCTGCGTATAAATTATTAGAAAAAAATAAAATTATTAATAGCAGAAAGAAAACTTCCATAGATGATCCAAAAGAATTTATCTTATCCTTAAAAGGCAAGCCGATAGAAGTTATCAAAAAAGCATTTATTAATAAATTCGGTAGAGAAATATCTGATGATGAGATTTCTTTAGTTGATTTTTAATTATTTTTGCATTATAATAATATCATTATGCTACAAGAAATAATATACTCTTGGCAAGATTTTGATTCAGATATGAGAATCTTATCTGGTCGTGTATCTGGGTCGGGTGTAATGCCTGATTTCATAATTGGTATTAAACGAGGAGGATTAGTTCCTTCTATTAAATTCAGCCACATACTCTCTGTTCCTCTTAGAGTTGCAACAATTTATAAAGATAATATAACCATAGAATTAGAAGATGTGTCTAAATCTTCTAATCTACTATTGGTAGACGAAATTTGTGATAGCGGGGATACTCTACAAAGAATAAGATCACGTCTGACTTCAGAAGGTTTTTCAAACATATATTCGGCATGCCTGTTCTACAATATAAGACAATCTTTTACAGTAGACTACACTGCAAGAAAAATAGATCGAGAAAAAGAAAATAGATGGATAGTTTTTCCTTGGGAAAACTAATTCTTTAAGTTTCTTTTTGGTACGGTATCTTGAATATCCATCCTGTGAGGAGTAGTATTTCTCCACACACTATACCAAGGTGCCGCAATGAATTTGGAATCGTTTGATTTTGATATCAACAAATATAAAATTGAAGACAATTCTTCTAAGACAAAGAAAAAGAAGCGAAAATATTACCCATTATATGAAAACTATGATAATGGCAGTGAAAAGTATTACAAGAGAATAGTGGATGAAGATCCTGTTTGGGATGGTACTCGAATCTTTTTCATGAATGACACTGGCTATCTTTCTTACTTGATGAAGCATCCTTTATTGAAGAAGTTTCAAAATATAGATTGCACCGTTTTTGAATCTAAGAATACAAGTAAACTGGACATTGATTTCGCCAAATTCAAGCCCGATATAATTGTTGCTGTCGGTAAGTCCGCACCATTTGCTCTCAAATTGAATGATAAGATCCCTGTCGTGCTAGTTGATCCCGAAGGATTTTTCATGGACGAAGAACGCAAGTCAATCATCCTGAACTCTAAGAGAGACATATACGACCAGCTAAGGACTATTATTGACTTCATAGAGACAGATGTTTCACCAGACAAATATCCTCTTTATGCTTTTTAATTTTTTCGGATTAATATCCACTTGTTTTTATTGATTTCTAATAATTCTATATTTTCTTTAATATTGTCTGTGATCTCTGAGCCGGGATAGATTTCAAATATTCTGTCTCTGTACAAATCGGAATCGGGAATATATGCCAAACCATTTTCTTTTAAAGAAGATATGTGTTCTCTGAATACAGCCTCTTCAGGTTGATGTTCTAGATTATAATCAAAATTATAAAACATCAATCTGGACAATGCCCCCTCCCCAAATGGGCAGCATTGCCTGTGTTCATATTGGCATCTTGTTTGACCCGTATAATATTCCCAATTATAAATATCTTTTTCATAAGAATACCAAAATGGTGTTCCTCCCCAATCCCAATTCCAAGTCTTGACGGGGAATAGTTTTCCAAAATTTGCGGGACTGTTCACCACAACTTTTCTATCTACTGGATTTCCGCCATAGTAATAATCTAATATATTATTTACAAAATATTGTCTTTTGCCATTTGTGTAATGAATAGAGAATAGTTTTTCACCAAGTATGTAAAAACAAGATAATAAATTAGTGACTTTTGTTTTAAACTTTTTAATTGCTAAAAAATTAAAAAAAGCAATATCTTCTAATGTTATATTTGAGGTATTTTCAAATTTTATAAATTCTCGACAAACTTCTTTGGACATTAAAATTCCACCGCCGCCACCAAATTTTGCCCTCAATACATCGAATCCTTCCATCTCCTTCATTAAATCATCTATCACGTAATGATTTAAATAAGATCCATCGTCTGTCCTGAATATGTAATCAAACTCTTCGTTTTTTAACGACCATAGTACAGCCTCTTTCAATCTTTCAATCATAAACGACCCCAGTCCAGTATTGGGATAGTCGTAAGATTCATTAGCTATTAAGTGTAGTATCTTGTTGTCTTTATCATAAGATACTTCTTTGTTGCCTCCATCAAAAAATATCACTTTGTGGCCCAAAGACTCTATTTTTGGGACCCATGTCTCTAAACAAGACATTTTTCGTGTCAGTCCAGGATTCTCTATTTTAATCCCACTCCCATTATAATATTTGCTAGTATAGGCTAAAAAAAGTATTTTCACTTAATAACATAGTAATTTTAGATGAAAACAATATATATCCTTAATGACAGACACACTAAGAACAAGAACAGATATATTATCCTTATTTTACAATAATTCTTCTGGCGATATATCCGCCCAGGATATGAGAGATTTTGTAACTAGTATTTTCTTATCTGCCGATAATCAATTGGTAATAGGCTCTTTGAATACAAGTGACCTTGGTGCGGATCAAAGTGGAATCAAGGTAAATGCGGCAACCCCTAAAACCATATTATTCGACTATACCAAACATTCTTGGACAAGTAGTGAAAGCTTTAATTTAAGTCTTTATAAGTCATATAAAATTGATGGGGACTTAGTGTTGGATCAATACTCCCTGGGAGATACCGTTAGTTATTCTAAACTAACGCAAGTCGGAACCATTCTCTCTGGCACGTGGGAAGCCACCCCAGTTGATGTTTCTTGGGGAGGAACAGGCAGATCATCTCTTAATCTAGGCAGCTTCTTAGTCGGTGATGGAGCCAATCCGGTAAGTGTAACAGACGATGTTGTTTGGAGTAAATCGGAAAAATCTCTTCATGTTAAGGGCTATGTATCTATAGAGAATAATAGTGATCCGTTCTCAGAAAATCAGAATTCAATAATTTTAGAAAAAAGAAACAATCTATCTAAAAGCATAACGTACTCGGGCACGGCAACAACAATTGGAAATAGCGAAAAAACTTTTTTTGAATTTGATGTCCCTGATAATCTTTTGGCCAAGTTTAGAATATCATGTAGCGGCACTAACTTCGACAGAAATGCCGCAATATCATCTGATATAGAAGTGACATATAGGAGATCAATAAACCCTGATACTCCATTAAGTCCAACTCAATACATATATCTTGTGGGCGAAGAAAATAAATCATTAAATACTGATAATGACGATTGGGATGTTAACATTAGAGTTGAAGATGATAAGATTAGATTAAAGGTTTTGGGGAGCGATGTTAATTGGATAGCTGAAATAGATGTTCACTTCATGTACACTCCGACAGTTACTACAACCACGATTGGCCCGACCACAACCACACTAGAGCCGACAACCACAACCACGACCACCACAGGACCAACAACAACCATGGCACCAACCACTACCACAACCACTACGACAACAACTGTTTTCTTGAATACATCTATTACTACTGTGTTGGGGGCAAATCCCCTATCACCTAGTTACTGGTTCGTGGAATCTACTGGGGTCACAGTAACATCGGAAAGCGAAACTATATTTGAGTTTAATGCTTTAAGTAGCTCGGGAATTCCATATAACATGGATATTAAAGCAGAAGGAATTTTAATAGCTTCTGTGTCTTTTTCTCCAAGCTACTTATCTTTGCCATTTAGAATCACAAAATCAGGAAGCACTTATTCTGGATTTTTTACAAATGGCGACGTGAATTTTTAATTTTATGTGCTTCACTTTGAGGTTAGAACTAAAATGATAATTAATAAATTATATCAAATAATAAGTTCAAGAGAAAGTTATAATCTATCCGGTTTATCTCAAGTCGATATAGTATATGGAGAATCCGCTAGTGGCAATAATCTTTTATCTTGGACCCCAACAGGACTTCCTGGATTTAGTACGTTGGGTCCTGAAAAATCATACATAATAAAAAATGCAAGTAATTTTTCTGATTATATTTTGAATATTAATTCAAATTCTCCTGATCAAAGTGGAGCTATAAATAAAAAATTTCAATTTATTACCTACAAAGCGGAATCTAATTTTAATATTTCCAACCTTTCATCCGAAGTAAAGAATAGGATCACCGCAATTATTGCAGAATCCCCCAGTGGAAATAATTTGTTATCTTGGACGCCCAGTGGATTTCCTGGCTTTTCTCAGCTTGTTTGTGGAAAAACATACCTTGTAATAAGCAGGTCAAATAATTTTTCTCCTTATGATTTAGATTTGCCTCCCCCTCAAGTCTCATATCCAGTGTCCGCCTATTATGTTGGTGGATATTTTAGATTAAAAAATCCAAACACAAACAACTACACCTCTAATTTATCGTCTTCTTATTTTTATGAATCAGATATTGGTGACTATAATCTAATTGATAGAAAATTTTCCGGAACATCATTTGACTTTAATTATTCTAACTCAATCGATAAAGCAAAAGAAGACTTTCCCGAATTCACAGAAGTTGATTATGCATCATTTGAAGTTGTGTTAATTGACTCTTCTAGTAAAGTTGTCGGATGGGCCACCACTAGCACAGATGCAGCAGAAGTTCCTACTCATGGAGCCGGGGGTTCTTATTTAAATATAAGATTATTTGATTTTCCAACAATATATGATGAAGAATCTTGGACATTGGGATCCTTATCCAGCGGACCTTCTTCTATTGTTTTTAATAATATTAGTCCATATAAGATATTATCCCCCTCTGTTGTTTCCACCCCTACTCCCACGCTTACTCCCACGCTTACTCCCACATTAACCCTAACACCAACTCTCACAAGAACAAATACTAGAACCCCAACTGCAACACTTACAAGCACACCTACGCTAACAAGTACTCAGACGCTCACTTCAACTAATACTCAAACTCCAACTTTAACCTCAACCAACACTCAAGCATCTACTCCCACTTATACTCCTATTCCGACAAATACTCCAACTTTAACAATAACCCCCACACTAACAGAGACTCCAACTTTAACAAGTACTCCCACACTAACAGAGACTCCAACTTTAACAAATACCCCCACATTAACAGAAACTTCTGCCCCAACGAATACTCCTACTCCTACGAATACTCCTACTCCTACGAATACTCCTACATTAACAAACACACAAACATCAACAAGTACTCCTACACTAACTCCCACAATAAGTTTAACAAACACCAATACTCAAACACCAATTAAAACCAGTACTCCGACTTTAACAAATACTCCTACACTAACAGAAACTCCCACTTTAACTAGTACTCCCACTTTAACAAATACTCCGACAATAACTGGCACTCAAACCCTGACCAGTACTCAAACATTAATTTTAACTCAGACGGCAACCTTAACAAGCACTCCAACACTCACTCCGACTTTAACTCCCACACTAACTAATACTCCTACTTTAACGGGAACTCCAACTTTAACTAGTTCTCAAACACCGACCAATACTAGCACTCCTACACAAACTAGTACCACAACATTAACTAACACTCCAACTTTAACATTAACTAGCACTCCAACTTTAACCAACACTAGAACATCAACTAATACTCCAACATTAACTAACACCAAAACATTAACTAACACTCCAACATTAACTAGAACCAACACCAGAACTCCCACCAATACTCAAACTCCTACTTCAACTAAAACCCCAACATTAACCCAAACAGTAACAGGCACATATTTGTCTTCTGTTAATGGGTTAGTTCTACATCTAGATGCCGGGGATATATCGAGTTACCCTGGCACTGGCTATGTGTGGAGAGATCTTAGCGGTCTTGGTAATCACGCAACACTCATAAGTCAGCCAATTTATAGTGCTAATCATGGTGGAATTTTGATATTTAATTCCAATAGCACCACTCAATGGGCGGAGGTTACCAACAATGCTTCGATCAATAATTTGAGCGGTGACTTTGCTTATGAAATATGGGTTTATCCAAAGAATGGAGGTTTTACTTATGGTAAAATCTTTGGTAAAGGAAAATACTCGGCGGGGGCCGGATTCAATGGTGTTTTAAACAATATAAATAGTAATACCACCGAGTGGCAATACCAAGATGCCGGCGGCAATCCGATTTCTCTCTTGACGGACAGTACTGATTTTAATACTTGGGTTCATCTCGTATACACCAGAACTAAGGGCGTGTTTAGATTATATAAAAATTCAGTAAAAATGTTTACCGATAATAGCCCGTTGATAAATAATTATGACTTTAGTAGCAATTATCCTCTTAGAATTGCAGCCAACAGCCAACCAGTTCCAGATTGGTCACAACAAAGAGTAGGGGTATTTAAACAATACAATAGGGGATTATCTGCAGTCGAGGTTCTTCAAAATTTCGAGATGTTGCGAGGTCGTTATGATATACCCTTCCCGACACCAACTCCAACAAAAACTTTAACTCCTACACCTACAATCACATTGACGGCAACGCCCACATATACGCCGAATGTTATTTTTACTGATCCTATTAATCTAAGATCAAGATATGGTGCACCAAGTACACTGGCGTGGGATCAGAGAAACCTAGACTATATAGCCAGCATAGAATCACCTAGGAATTATAAAATATTATCCGTATCTCAAAAAGCACCCGGATCAGGAAATAAATCAAATTACACGAGTTGCGGAGACAATAATCACTGTTATTGGAATGGAAGTGGCTGGACTTTGGTAGGTGCTTGCTCGTCCAACTGGATCGGCAGCATGACACTAACTAAGATTTGCTGTTAATAATTATTTGAAAAAAGCAACGATAGAGCAGCGGGCATTGGCCCCAGAATCTTCGTCTACTCTATTTATTTGATGCCAAACCCCACCTCTTGTTGCAACAATTCTGTTGGGCTTTGGTTGAATATAATACCCACATGCAACATAGTTCATTATTTTATCTGTCCACCAAGTCTCTAAAGGTCCGCCTACATTTTCCTTTTTATACTCTATGTTTGGGGTCTCGGCCAACATTAACTCGCCACCCCATCCTGCTCCCCAATAGGGATGAGTATAAAATATAACTGCTGCTGTATAGCCAGTGTCGTTGTGCCAATTTATTTTAGTTCCTCTTCCATAGATATATGCTCTTAAAAAGACTTCTTTCCATTTGCCAAAAATTTCTGGATGGTTATTATTAATTTCGTTTATTTTTTCATAAACCTTATCAAGTGGGTTTTTGAATGGGTAATCTTTAGCATTATATTCCTTACTCCCCATGGGATTCCCGTCAGTCAATTTCCAAACTTTCATGAATCCATTTGAGTTTATAGAAGAATAATCTATGGTTTGAAACCAATCCCACATAACTTTAAACTCTTCTGGAGTGAGGACGTTATCGTAGATTACGAATTTATCTTCATTTTGTAATATTTTATCCATTCTTTAATTATAGATTATTTTTAGTTCAAATCAATATATATTAAAAAGGATAAAAATGAACGATATATTAAAACTCGCCGGTTTAACTGAACAAGTTGAAAAATTTAATAATTTCTCAGAAAAAAGATTTGATGGTGCAAAAAAGATATCTGAGATGGCTGAAGAAAAAGGTGGTCCCGCCCTTCTTACACATTATCACTTTGCCGTCAAACTTCCCTACTACAAAAAAGCCTTAGAAGGAAAGATGGACTTTGAAAAAAGCAAAGAAGAATATAAAAAGCTTTGTGAAAAACTTCATTCAATGATGGATAAAATAGAAGATGTAAACCAAAAAACATTCCAGGAACTACTTGGTAAAATGGAAGTTTTAGGAGAACTATTAATACAAGAAAAAAATTCTAAATGAACTTCAAAGATTTTATCAACGAGTCGCCTGTAACCAATTTTGAACTAATGGGTCAATGGGGACCTGAAGCTAAGAGAAAATACGGATATAACACACAAGACTCGGGAATACTAGAAAATCCCAAGGCGGTTGAAAAAATACATAAGCACTGGAGCAACAGCAAGAGTAATTTTGAATTTTACTTTTTAAGAAGTTTTAAGGCAAGTAAACATGTCGAAGTCGGTCAAGTGACCCCGGAATGGGTTAAAGAGAATTTAGAAGTTGATATAAAGCCAAAAGAAGATTCTATAACCGTTATATTCACAAATAATACTGGGGCAGAAAAAATACCTATGACAGCTTGGTCCATGGCACATAGATTAGGCCATGCGATTAGACGTGATAAAACTTTTGAAAGACATTTTAATGAAGAAGTCAGAAGAGACTTCGATGAAATATTACAATATGTATATGGAATAAGCACAGACAGATATAACACCCTGCGGCCAGACTATGAGAAGCAGAGAAAAGCAATCTTCTTAGCTGTAGGCACTATGAAAAGTGCAAGAAATAATATCCTGAGGAATAGTGATGAGTTCGTATATGAACTATTGGCCCAGTATATTATATCAGGTAAAATAACATTCAATGACCTTCCTAAAAGCCTCATAATAGACAGAAAGATGGCCTGGGGCAGACCCAACTATAGAACAAAGAATATGGTAGATGAAACAGCATACAGAGAATATAATGAAATGCTACACAATAATGCCGTTAAATACGAATATAATCTTGATACTATCTTCAATGGTCTTGAGGGATTGATGTTTGTAATGTGATATCAGAGGTGCAATAAGGACATTTTTTCGCTTCAGGGTCTATTTCTTTGCAACAATACTCACATTTTTTACCTTTTATGGGCTCTTCTTTTCTTTTTAATCTACCCAATCCCTTTTGACAAATTAAATACAAAATAAAAGAAATTAAAATAAAATCTACAAGCACACCTATCATTCTTCCCACTTCAAACTCAAGTCCGTTAAACGGAATGAATGCCCAGTTTCTCCATCCATCTCCTGTCTTTGAAACTAAAAACTTAAAAATAGGCATTAATAGATAGTCAGATATTCCATTTATAACTTTATTGAAAGAATTTCCAAGTATAACCCCAACAGCAAACTTCATCATATCTTCACGAAATGCGAAGTCTCTATATTCCTTTATATTTTTACTATTGAGAAAATCTCTTTCATCCATACTACTATATATTAACATACAACATTGTTTGGTGTTCCGGGTATGGGAACAAAGGTGTTGACCTTGGCAGGAAAGCAGAAATGCTTTCCTGTTTTTTTTACTATACTATGTTATGAAAACCTTAATTTATTTAATTATATTCTTACTAACCTCCTCTAGTCTATTTGCTGAAGTCAAAGAAACAGGATTATCTTTTGATTATGGTGAAAGTAATCTCGCAGGGTTGTTTACAATGACTAATGAAAATGGTAGGCTGAAAAACCTTGAATTAATAGACGGAGTTTTTTCTGATGGTAAACTTGGGTTCAAATCAGAGAAATATCATAACGTTAGTTCCACAGAGATATATAAAAAAATATCGGAGTTAACAGGCAAGTTGAGTGATAATGGAACTCTATTGCTTTACTTGAATAGTCACGGAGGAGGTAGTAATCAAAATTTTGCAATGACAGCTGCTGGAGGAAGTTTTAAATTTAGCAAAGCTTTAAAAGCAATAGCATCTGTGAAAAAAGTAAAGAGATTGGTTGTTCTTATAGATACATGCCATGCTGCAGGAGGGATACAAGAAGGATTTGATGTTAATGGTGAATTACTTAGAAATCTCCAGAGTGCAAAACCTGCATCGGTACTTCCTGAACTTCCAAAAGAGTATAGGAGCAACACAAGACCATTTATTGGAATATTTGATATTCTGAAGAATAACGATGTAGACTATGGCGAGGACAGCGGAGCATATGAAGAAGCTCTTATTATAAGCTCGTCTAGCGTAGAAGATTTATCCATAAGAGGTGTTTTTGCAAGTAGGCTAAAAACAACTTTCGATAAAGTCAAAAATAACAGAGATGTAACAGTGGGACAATTTTTGAAAATGTTTGCAGATAGTCACTCTCAATCCGGACAACAACCATATTATAAAGTCGTACCTGATAAAAGTATGTTAAATGAATTTTTATTCAGAAACTACCCAGCAGAAGAAATACCAATATATGACTATAAAACAAGAGAAAAAATCCCAGGTAAGGGAAATATTTTAATACCTAGTCAAGAATAGTTTAAAAACTTTTTTATATTTATTGTGCAGTTCTTTTTTTGTTCTGACGCTCTTGCATAACTCAGCATCCATTTCTGTAGCCATATATGCTTGAATTTCATCTTTAATAACTTTGGGATTATATCCAAGGTCGGTTAAACATTTTTTCATTTTATTGAAATCTTTTTTACTTATTGTGTTGGTTATATCGTCCATCTGATTTTTATAAGCCTCATCAGAATAATAAAATGCATGACAAAGCTCATGTCTAAATGTGACGCTGTTAAGTGATCTGATTCCTATAATATATCCTATTTCTTTTTTGTTTATACTTGATATTTTTCTTAGTATTTCATTCATTATCAAATCATATGGAGTCTCAACAACACTTTTTTTCTGACAGTCTACAGCGGTCTTTAAAGGTAAATTAAAACCAGACCAGTCAGAAGCATAGGTGAAACTGTCCCCGTGCTTTTTACTATACCATCTATAATAATCAAAAATAGAGAATGCCTTGCCGGCGAACTCTTCATTTTTTGATTCATAATATTCTTGGACACGGCAGAATAAATTTGCTCTATCGTAATTATCTTTTATAATTACCGCAAAAATTCTTGGATATATTTGTTTTAAACTATATTCAATATTCATGAATATAATTCTATATGTTTATTGACAAACAGTCAACTAGTAAAATATATTTCGGTATACAAACCAGAAGAATTGTATTATGGAGCATATTGCAGATATTACCATGATCATAGTAATTACCCCAATTGTGCATCCTCCTGCTATTACAAATGATTTCTTCTTCTGATGATTTAAATACAAGTAAGAAAAAAGACAAGAAAAGAAAACTATTATCGGTAACGTGTAAATTAAATTATTCATATAAATTATGTATTATTTCTAAAATTAGAATATTCATCATCATTCATTCTGTCGCTTATTTCTTTTCCTTTTAAATGCATATAATCTTCTGATTTTGTGACTTGCTTATACATTAAAAAATATTTGATCTCTCTCTGTAGACCACTTATCTTACCAAATTCCATAAAAGATTTTTTAAGCTTGTCGCTTAAATTATCCCTCATCCTTATCATTCTTATGATATTAGATTTATTTAAATCATAAGCTACTTTTAGAATAAACGCAACTGTGTCTGCTATTTCATTTGAATATTTTAATTCATTTAGTTTTGATCTTAATTTATTTGGATCATTATTTTTAAAAATTAGACTCATCACCGCAATTGGATCGTGAGAATCTATCTCTGAGCTTAAATCAACATTCAATCCGGGAAAAATTGTTGACAATAAATCTAACGCCTTATAGTTCATAATATAATTTTTAACATTCTTGCATTTACTCAACCCCGACAAAAATTCATTTGCAATTCTTTCTCCACTAACACCTTTTAAATCTTTGAATTTCTCAACTGCACTTATTGTTTTTTGATCTAAATGACTTGTAATAATGTCATCGTTGAATCTAGAGAAGAATCTAACAAGTCTCAACACTCTAAGTTTATCCTCTCTGAATCTTTCCTCGGGATCACCAACACTTCTAACAGAAAGATTCTTTATATCTTTGAATCCCTCGCCCTCTCCTTTGTGATCGAGGTTATAATCACGGATTTGCTTATCTTTTAAATCATAAAAGAGGGCGTTAATGTTGAGATCTCTGCGTTTTGCATCCAAACCCGGGCTGCTATATGAGACTTTATCGGGTCTTCTTCCATCTCCTTTTTCTGGATCGTAAAACTCGGTCCTGAATGTTGCTATTTCGAATTCTTTTCCATTTATAATGGCGCTTATTACACCAAAACTTTCTCCTTTTGGAAAAACTTTTATTCCATTCTCTACTGCTTCTTTAGAACTCAGTATTTTGATCACCTGATCCGGTGTTTGATCCGTTGCCAGGTCAACATCTTTCGGATTATACGGAACATGCTTTTGATGAAATATGTGATACAAGTAATCTCTTATTGCGCCACCAACTGCGTATAATTTTGCTCCAAATTTTTTAAATATATCACTTAAAATGTCTACTTCTGATGGCATTGGTATGGAAGCACTCATTGCATGGTACTGTTCTTCCTCTTTTAGTAGCCAATTTTTGAATTTCATGTTATTTTTGCTCAACATTTGATGGTTTCCAATATATACTATGGAAATAGTAATAAAATTGATCAAAATCACTAAAATCAATTGAATATTAGCTTAAAATATACAAATATAAAAGTAAAATTGCTTTACATAGGCCAAAAAAGGATAAAAAATGAAAATTTTCAAGAGCTTAGTCTTAATTTTGTTGATTTCTTGTGCAATTTTGTGTTTTTTAAATGAAAATCACACCAAACAGAGCAATATCAAGCAATCTTTTGAGGTAAATAAGCCCTATCTTAGTGTTTTGAAGGATTTTTCAACAAAAAATTCACTAGAAAAAATAGTTGAGCAAAACAATGCTGTTCTACTGGACAAAAAATGGGAGTATTTAAATCTTGAAGTGGTGAGAATCCGCAAACCAAGACAATGGAACGTTGATGGAAGATTAATTTTTACTATTGAGACCAAGGATAGCGACTTGGGCAAACAAAAATTAAAGTTTTATCAAGATATTAATCTAAAAAACAACGTTATGATCATAAAAACTAGTCTAGTTTCACCTGGCAAGAACATAATTGTATGTGAAAGAACTATAAAATTCTTTGAAGAAGACCAAAAAGATAAAACCTTAGTTGAAATCGAGAGTAAACTCTTGGTAAAGAAAATGGTTCCAAAGTTTTTTATTAAGAATATGGATAAAAAAGTTGATGAAAACAATATGAAAGAAGTCGAGAACTTAAAGAATAATATTTTAGAAGCAACTAAAGGCCAAAATGCCATAATTAGCATACCAATCAATTGAATATTCTCTAAAATATTACTATATAAGATTAAGCATCTTATACAATCAAAGCAAAATGAGGATAAAAATGTCTTTTTTTCAAAATTTATTTAATTCGGAATTCAGGGGAAACTGGACCTTAGACGATAAGAAATATTCACTAACGTTCACATGTCCTGCAAATAAAAATAGCTCTAATTTTCAATCAACTTATAATGTTGGTCCATGGGATTTAGACGGTAAAGAAATTTTGACATTAAATTACGCATATGACACCGAATTTAGAAATTACTCAGCTCTTTCAATTGATGTGTCGGGAACAAATTCATCGGCTACGACACCAAAAGAAATTTGTGATGCATTGAACTCAAATGTAACATTCTCAAGTATGTTTTATGCCAATGTGAATGGATCCGCTGTAGTTATTACTGCTAAACAAAACAGAAATACAAGAGAAATAAAGTTATGGATAAGCAATACCGGGGCTGAACAATTGTTGGGCTTTAATAAAAAGGCTGGGGTTTCTGAATTACCCTCTTATTTTGCAAGACACACAATCGAAAACAGATTTAATTTTCCTGATTCGGCTGGACAACTCGTTCTTCTTGATGAAAATGATTCGGCAGATCAAGATATCATAGAGAGTGCCGGATTCTCGCCTTCCGATATGAAACAAGACTGGGAATTGATAGCAGGCAGAGCATCTGGACTATTTACTTGCCAAAAATTGACTGTGGACGGCAGCGATAGAATAACACAAATAATAGAGTATCCCACCGGTGCTGTTGCCGGTGCCTTCGCCAGAAAGATAACCTACACATACTCTGGAACCAACGTCAATCCGAATACTGTAACAGAGATTCCATATGTGTTGGCCGATGCCGATTTGGTTACTCCGTAACGCCTCCTAAAAATCTTTTCATGGAGGTTTTAAAATATGTCAAAACAACCAAAATCCATCAGAGCCCTATCAGAATGTAACCATGGTAGCCTTGTATTTGGGGCCAGTGGTAAGTATATTTCTTATGCCGGTAGTAATGATTGGGCTTTGGGGACAGGGGATTTCTGCATCGAATGGTGGCAATATCAAACACAAGCTTCGCCCCCAATGTATAGCAGATTATTTCAAGTGGGCGAGTGGAGCACTCATTCAATAGCTGTAAGTATTGAAAGTGGCAATTTTTTACTTTGGGTAAATAACGGGAGTGCGTATGGTCCAGTAACTTTATCAAATTATTTAAATCAATGGGTCCACTTTGCAGTGGTAAGACAAAGCGGAGTCTCCTCTGTCTATAAAAATGGAACTAGAATATTAAATGTCTCAACACCTAACAACGTAACAAATTCAAGTGATCAATTACAAATAGGATACGGTAGCGGAAATTACTGGAATGGTAAAATAACCAATTTTAGATGGGTCAAGGGAAACTCGGTATACGACGGAACACAGAGCTCAATAACAGTTCCAACTTCTGAATTACCTGTTGTAACTGGCACCAAACTTTTATTGCTGACTAATAGTTCTGGGGCTTATCTAGATGATAGTAGCGGACTTGGAAAGATTGCCACTAACAACGGATCGGTTTCTTGGGAAGGTTCAAGTTTTTTATGTGAAGAGACTATAACAACCACAACCACAACAACCACCACAACTACGGCTTCTCCGTTATCTCAAACCAAAATTATTAGATCTCATGGTCATAACAAGCTGACAAAGAACGTGAACCATAGATTTTGGAAAAGACCATTATATAGACTTCCAAAACAAATATTAAATTTAAGATTAAGCACAACACATGTTGGCAGCCCAGTAACAAGGATTTTGGCCGAGAATAGAGACGTAATCTCCGCCGAAGACGGATCCCCAATAGCAGCTGATTGAATAGATTGATTGATTGCCGGTGAGTCACAACTGATTCTAAGTAGGTTGGACAGGGATAGCTTCAATTAAAATAGCTCTCCAAAAAATATTTTCAATATTTTCTACTTTACGACCATCTACCAATATATTTTCTCCTAAAAATTTTTCTATATTCTTATTAGAAGGTAAAAATTTAGCATCGGTTAAAAAATCATAGTCACTATACTTTATTTTTTTAGTATTATAATCTTTAGCTAACTGCTCAGCCTCTGCTCTAGTTTTCCAAGACCCTATTACACGTGAACCTATTGCCCATAAATTGATTTTTTGATTTTGATTATATTGTGCAATATATGTTTTAATTTTTATGTATACTTCTTTTGATTTTTCTTCAAAATCCTGAAAATTAAAAACTTCTTTTTTATTCTTTATTACTGGTATTTTAGATAAATTAAGTTTTTCCATCCAAAAAGGGCCGTAAATATCAAATAATTCTTTTTCGGTATAGTTTTTCCCTATTTCCATAAATAATCAATACCGTCTCCGTTCTCTGCTACAGAGAGACTCAAATTCCAGGTTCTTCAGTTGTTGTTGTGGTTGTTGTTCCTGGATATGGCATGGTTATTGTCACCGTTGCCGCCGGTCCACAATTATATATATCATTATTACATGCCGATACGGTAAAAGTGACTTCTGCCCCAGGTACACAGCAGTTGAAAATAGCATCAGCATCCGCCAGATCACTATACGATAATGTTCTACTTGATCCGCCGCCCGGCTGGAGCCCAATTCCCTCGTCCACCAGGCCCCCTCCAAGTACACCTATAGCATATGATGATAATTCGAAATCTCCTGAATCCAAGGGAGCATCCCAACTAAAATATACGCTACTGCTTTCAAAAGATGGAACTGCGTTGAAGTTTTGTGGGGCGCTTGGTTTAACATAAGAATTGGTTATATCAAGCGAATCTTCTGCAAATTCTCCACATAAATAATATGTATCTTCGGTTGAGCCGTGGCAAGCACTCAATTGAGCGGTAATTAATCCAGAGATTGGCCCTAAATCATTGGCAGGATTAATATTATATGTGTTGCCCGTAATATCTTCGTCTCCATAAATTAACTCCCCAGAATTATAAATTTCAAATCTGTATGAGTCTACACTTTGCCCTCCATCTGATGACGGCGGATCCCAAGACAAAGATATTAATCCATCTTCTGGATTTGTTATCGAGAAGTTTGTTGGGCTTCCAGGTGCTTGTGTCGTGGTTGGCTCCTCTGTTGTTGTAGTTGTGGTGGTGGTTGTAGTTGGGGCTACTGTTGTGGTAGTTGGGGCTACTGTTGTGGTAGTTGGGGCTACTGTTGTGGTAGTTGGGGCTACTGTTGTGGTAGTTGGGGCTACTGTTGTGGTAGTTGGGGCTACTGTTGTCGAAGATACAACTTTAGAAGGATATGAATACAATACTTGTGAGCATACCGTTACTGCTGGGATCCACGCTCCTCTTCGGGATGACCCAGATGATAGGGATCCTTTTAACTTTGTGCCCGGATCTACATATTTCCATGTAGAGCATCCACACGAGTTTAAAGTTGAACCTATTTTCAAATCTTTATTATGTTTTAAACATCTTATATTTGTATCACAATTTGTGCTTCCACAAGATTTTGGCTCAACTTCATCGTAGATAACATCTAAGAATTTTTTGGCCACTATGGTAGCATTTTCTGTTGTAAGCTCAGTATTATTTCCAAGGCTTACTATTAAATAGTAAATATCCTTCCTATCAGATAAACCCTGTAGACAATGGTCATCAAATTCTGACGTTTCGTCGTATAGTTGAGTTATTCCATCCGGACTTCCCGGAACTATAATTATATGGCTCAACGAAGGATCATCAAGAGGATTTGATGTGGGCGCATCAAAAGAGCATTTTAGGTAACATGAGTAACCCTTCCCCCTAGAACTTACCTCAAACACATCAGCAGATATTGTTCTTTCTCCATTGCCCGCAGCACCAGTTATTGAAAATTCTCCCATGTTTATATTTCTTGCAACCAAAACAAATAATCCTGGATACATATTGGTGAAATAACTGCTTCCTTCTCCAAAATAATCTGTTCCACTTTTGACTTCTCCGTCGAATACTGTTGGTTTATAACCGTAATAATAAATATTATCAAAATCATAATTAGATTGATAGGCTGCTTGTGTGTGAGTGGAGGGCGTGGCGTAAAAAGTGACCCCAGGCTCATAGGAATCTTGTCCAAATATTCCTCCCTCTTTTAATTCGCTGTATGGGGGCACAACTTCTTCGTTACCATCGATGACATATAGATGGACGTCCGTGTTAATGAAATTTCCCCAATCATATAAATCATTTCCCCCATCTTTAATTCCAAGAGTGTTGACTTCTATTGGCAATCCAAAGCTGCCGGGAACACCTAAATGATTTAATTTTACAATATTTCTTCTGGGTTTAGAGAACAGTCCGGCAGCCCATATGCTATTGTCTCCCAAATATTTTATTTGAGTTACTCCGAAATCAAAAGAAGTTGAAGTTGCAAACGAACTATCTAATGTGCCATCTGTGTTTAATCTGCATATATTTCTGCTGGGAATTAATTCCTGGCCGTATAGGAGATTATTAAAAAATCCGCCCACTAATATCTTGCCATCGTCTTGGGTGTCTATCGCATATACACCACGAGGCAGCCAGTCAATACCGTCTCCAATTTCAAAACCGGGCGCAAAATCCATGTCAAATCCTTGGAATCCACCGTTCCCATCAGATTTTAAACGCATTAGATCATAGCGTGAATCGCCGTCTTCTGCATTTAATAAATTAAAATATCCTCCGATCAAAACGTCTCCGCTAGATTCTTCGTGAAAACAAAAAATCCCAGGAAAAGGACCATCTGCATTAATAGAAATATCAATTTCAACTGCATCGCTTGCGTCCGAGTTCATTAAAATCAAAATTGTCTTTGACAATAATTCTGAGTATGTTGGAACTAGTATTTTCCCGTTACTTAGAACCTTTGCTATTTCTGTATTATTTTCATTAAATTGATAATTTGAACCTGAGTCATATAAATCCAAAAAGTTACTATTAAAGGTGATATCTAGTTCGCCCGGAACATCTGCATTTGCATCGCTGAGTATTTTGCAAACAGAGGCAACTGGAGTACTGACAGAATTATTTTCATAATTATTTGTATGCGTATTAAAAGTGTCTGCCCAACTATTTACAATTATAGAATCATCCTCTGTTACATTTAATTGATGTATTGAGTAATCAAAAGAAACTGAAAATGTTGGGTCTATAGATCCATCCGTGTTTAATCTGACTATATTACGATGCTCAACGTCACCAGATGCAGCGATGAATTCAAAATTGCCTCCTACGAGTATCTTACCATCAGATTGTATCGCTGTTGACAGGCTTTGTCCCCCGCCACCTCCGCCATTGGATCCTTCTCCAAAGTTGAACCAATCTCCAAATTGCGGAGCTTGAAAAGTTTCATCGACAGTGCCATCTTGGTTGATTCTAATAACTCCATACCCATGCTCAAAGAAAAAAGTAGTCCCCCACGCTCCTCTTATATCTTCTCCAAAAACTCCTGCTAAAATTAGTTTGCCATCAGATTGGACAGATATCGATGAAACATTTGTCGATCCCAAATCACTGACTGCTGGGTCGTCACTGAAATAGAATAAGTTGTCTATACTATTCGTTATTTCGTGATATTTTGAGTTTAAATTGGATAAATTTTTATTTATACTTGTCATATTTCCTCTTTATTTCTTGAATTTGGCGTTTAAAGCTTTTCTCTTATTCAAAAGCGATGTTTTCTTTCGGCAAAGCCAGAGATTCTCCATTAACTTGCTGCGGGATCTCATTGGACCTATATTCAGTATTTTGTCTATCACTTCTTGTCTAGACTCAACTGTTTGATGCCTTATATTAAAACCATTTATTACTGATTCTTGATATGCTCTCTTATTCTCTAAGACAAATATGTCTATTGGCATTTTCTTATATGAACCAATATATATTTTGACTTCAGGATGAAGATCAAATTTAACTAATTTTATATGTAAATCTTGATAACTTATCTCGGATGCAAAGTTTCCCTCTTCGTAGGGTATTCCGCACTTAGACAACAATAATTGATAATCTTGCTTATCTATTTCTAAATCAATATCTTTAAATACACCGAAAAATGAGCCGGCACCAGACAAATGTATTCTATCGACCAGACTACCAGCAACCACGCTATTGGGTATAAAATTTATTATTTCTGAGACTATCTCCCAATTTTTAGGTAAAATTAATTTCATTTTTTCTCCTGTTATCTACTCAGTTATTTAGTGCGCAGTAATAAAAAAATAAATAAAAATTATTGGTCTGTTTCTTTGCCTCATCCATTATCGCCCTCAGATGGTGACGTGAAAATATATAGAAGTCATTTGATCCCTGGAAAAATTCTACTTCTCGGCTGCACACATAGACTCATAGAGTTTAGTGATCATCAAATGGATATTGATCCTTGGTATAATTCATCTACTGTAATAGTCGGTAATTGGATTAATAATAAGAAAAAATACAGCAATATTATTGGTGATGGTGTATTAAATTTTACAAAAGAACTTTGCGACAATGTTTTAAATATGTGTAGTAAATTTTCTGATGTATTTATAACAAGAAGTTTTAACTATAAGTTGAAACCAATGAAGATAGCCAATCACTTCCCAAGCGAAAATGATTTTCTTATAAAGCCTAGTGAATATATTAAATTTGACGAATACTCTTTTTATATTTGGAGATTCTGTGAACAAAACAATTTATGATAATGTGAAAAAATTACTTGATATTTTCGAAGAATCTCAATGGAACCACAAAGTTAATTATGAATATTTAAAAAATTTTAAAGTTATGACCAGAGAAGATCTAAGAAAAGTGGAGATGAGAAAAGACTTGTCTCGAACAAGAACATCTGGTTCGACCGGCGAGCCTGTTACTATTGCAAAAACTTCATTGGATTTTATTTGGTATTTAGCAACCAACATAAGAGAAATTAAATGGAGAAAATGGGATGTGTCAAAGAACATAGCCATTATCAGGCCGGGCTCTAAAACTCTTGATATGAATTCATGGGGCATACCAAGGAACATAGAAAATACTCAGGGTAAAACTTTTAAAATAGGCTATTCCTCTGTCTCGGAACTACAGAAATGGTTAGAGGAAAAAAATCCTCATTACTTGCATTGTGCTCCATCCATTGTCGCCCAGTTAGACTTATCAAAAATTTCAAATTTAATCGATTATAAAGGAACAAGTGAAATGGGAGGGTCCATGTACTCCAGCGAGGAGTGCGGAACAATAAGCATCCAGTGCCCAGACAACCCCTCTGTTCAGCATGTGATGGAGAATCAAATTGTAGAGGTTGACGAAGATGGTGGAATAATAATAACTACTACCACCAATCCTTACATAAAAAGATATAAGCATGGAGACCATATAGAACTTGGAGAATGCACATGCGGCAGAAAACTCCAAACAATCAAAAAAATCCACGGTAGAGTAAGAAATATGTTTGTTCTTCCAAATGGAGACAAAAAATGGCCACTTATAGGAAGCAGAGACTATTATGAGAAGTTTGGAATTAAAAGGTTTAAGATAATACAAACCACCCTGGGGGATCTTGAAATACAAATAATCTCTGAAAACCTTGGAAACAAAGAGAGTGAACTCAAAGATTTCATAAAAAGTTGGATTGAATCCCCAATAAATGTGCATGTTAAGTATGTGGACGAATTTCCCAACTATAAATTCGAAGAATTTGTATCACTGGTTTCATAAATAGTATTATGAGTTTTAAAGTTTGGCTTGAAAGAAGCGAAGTATCCTCACCAGCATTATTTGAAAAAGTTAAACAGTTAAAAGGACTGTACTCTGGGGTTCATTTTTCAAAAACAGACTTCTTGAGTTTAAATCCAAATCCGAGCCACTTCGACCCAATAGGAGTTTATGTTTTCCCAAAAGATTATGTCTTGGGTCATGGTTTGTTTAAAAATAATATGTTTGCAAGTTACCCTTATGCGTTTTTAATCGAGCCATCAGAAAGTGCAAGAGTTTTAAATCTCGATATGGACAGGATTACCGCCGAGAAGCTTTTAAGTGATATGGGAATAGATAAAAGCCTTTTAGATAGCGATGAGGTTTATCACAAGTCAAACATGGATTCTCCTGGTCATCTTTTTTGGGGAGTTCTGGAACGAATAAGAAATCAAAAAGGACTACCCAGAAACTCTTCCTGGAACAGTTTCTTTAAAAAGACTGGGTATAACGTTTTATATGATCCTGGGTTGGGTGTAATTCATAGCAATGAACCCAATCAAGTTGTTTATTTAGATCCCAAGTCGTATAGAGTTGTAGATTTAATAACTAATGATGGTAATTATAAAATATTATATTCTATAGCTAAAAACTTTCCTGATTACCAATTATTTAAGAAAAAATCAAGGGGGTGGCAAAGTGAAGGTAGAACAGAAATAACACTTAGAGATAAAGATAGATATTCAACAATAGAATTATCCAACTCCAAAGAACATCCTAATAATGTTTGGGTTTCAATATATGGATATAAAGATGAATTTAAAAAACAATTTGTTATAGAAAATAATGATGACTTAGTTGAAGTTATTGAGGAAATTAAAAGTTTCCTCAAGACAGAAAAAAATGAAAGAAAGCCTGTATTATCAAATAATTACAGCAAGATGGAAGCTATATCCAATACTTATGGTCTTAAATACGACAAAGAATATCCTGGGATAATAGAAAAGAATTATAAAAATAATACAAAGTTCATAATCAATTATTATCCAAGTACTAAAAAAATAGAATTTAAAGTCAAAAAAGGATACGCTCCTGGTTCTTATTACACGTTTTTTTATTACGTTGATATGGTGTCTTCTGATCCTAATGACCCAGTAGAAGACATTAAAGATTTGATACAAAAAATTAAAGAAAAGATAAAAGATGATATAAAGGTTTTTAGATCATCTTCGAATCCTAGTGCTCAATATCAAGCAGAAGACGCTTTAAAGTTTGTTGAATTTCTCGAGAATAGAGTTTTTATTAAAAGAAAATAATTAATGAAAGAAAAATATATCATAAACGAGTTTGATGAGTTTGCAAAAGAAATAAGAGAGATAGTCGCACGCAATATGGGAGCAGATGATACCGAGGATATTGATAGTTATATAACTATTAATCAAGTAAAAGGCTTAATAATAGAGCACTCATCGAGCGTAAAGAACAACAAACCAGTAATTGATGAAGAAGGATTGTTTGATGCATGTGAAGACATACAAGGAATGATAATGGACGCAGGATTATCTAAATTAGCAGCCAAGGGAATAATAGAGTGTTGCTGGAGTGATGAGGACAACGACTTTGTATTTTGGGTGTCAAAAAATAAATGATTATTATATCTCTTTTATTCTTAACTCCTTTTTTAATATACATTATACTTTGTTTTTTTTCTGTATTGTTGCGTTATCCATTTTTTCTAAAGAATGTTAAAGGTAATATAAACCTATTTGTCGTTAAAGATAATATCCATTCAGATTTTGTCTTTGAATCTAAATATTGGAAAGGATTGTTTGATACCAATAGGAAATATGTAATCATCGGATGGGGAGATCGTAAAATATTTTTAGAAACAAGTTCTTGGGATAAATTAAAACCAATTAACTTTATAAAAGCTTTTTTTGGACTTAACCCAAGTATCATTAGAATAGAGTATGTTGATGAATTACCAATAAATAAAAAAATTAAAAAGTATAAAATAAATAAAAGTCAATTATCAATATTGAGAAACTATGTTTTAGTTTCATTTAAGAGTTTTAAAAAAATTAAAAAACTTAAAACATATTATCAAAAAGGAGATTTCTATTCTTCTTCATTAAGGTATAGTTGCATATACACCTGCAATAATTGGGTTAATATTGGTCTCAGAAAAATAGGATTGAGCAATAAGGTTTGGTGCCCAATTAGCCTTTGGCTTTAATTACTATAATATATTATATGGAAAAAAACATAGATTTACTTATTGAAAAATTAAAGATTAATTTCACAGAAAATATAAACTTCGAGAAACCTGAATTTCGGGAATTATTTAATAAGCCAATAAATGAAATAGTAAGTTTAGACGAATACGAAGTTATAAAACTGCATAAAAAATGGAAAGAGTCAAAAAAATGTTACACGCTAGATCAGACCAGATCAAATAAGTTTGACTATCCGTTCAGAAACAATGAAAGTTATTTATCTGTGATTAAAAATGGAATATCTTGGAACGATCCATTTCATCCAGTTAATTATTTTAATGGTCAAGAAGGGTTATATGGTGTAACATCCGTAGTTTTAAATGAAAGAAAACAGATAGTAAAACAATTGTCATCTGGACAGATTAATTTGGCATCCGTGACCATACTGCCAGAACCAATTAAATTAAAGGGAAGAGTGGTCTCGCTTTGTTCTGAGTGGGGTCATAAAGTTTATTATCACTGGTTCTTTGATAGTATTTGTAGGCTACAACTTGTTAAGGATGCCGGAATAGATCTAAAAGATATTGATTATTTTATTGTTCATAATTGTCTGTATGATTATTGCCAACAAACTTTTGAATTATTGAATATACCAAGGGATAAGATAATAATAGCAAACAACACCAAGATAATACAAGCAGATGAATTAATAGTCCCTTCGCACACACATGACTCAGGATGCAGTGTCGAACATTGGGCTTGCAAATTCATGAGAGAAAACTTCTTAAATAATAACGATGATGGTAATCATGGAGATAAAATATACATAAGTAGAGAAAATGCTTCTTGGAGAAAAGTTATTAATGAAAAAGAAGTATTAGAGTTTTTATCTAATTATGGATTTGTAAAAGTAAACTTAGAAAATTTTTTAATATCAGAACAAGCTAGGTGTTTTAACAAAGCTAAAGTTGTCGTGTCACCGCATGGGTCTGGTTTGACTAATTTAGTTTATTGTGATCCCGGGGCAAAAATATATGAGATATTTTCGAGCAACAACATTCATCATGTTCCTCACATGTATTGGAAAATAAGTCAAATATCAGATTTAGAATATTACTATTCTATTCAACAAGATGGCTTGAGTGTACACGATTCTTTTAAAATCGATATGAATAAATTAAAAAAAACATTAGAGCTTATTTTAAGTAATCAAATCGCATAGAACTCGGTCACACTAAGACAGTTCCCAGTTGTGTCAACTATTCTTATATATCTTGCCTTAACATTGACATTATATGTTTGAATAGGTTGTTCAAAAGTCCCAGTATTGAATAAGAATGTATAATTAATACCATCTGTGGAGTATTCCACATTCTTATTCTCGGTGTATTCTTTACCCCAGTCGCCAATTAATCCGGGAACACTTGTGTCAAAGTGATCGCTATGATTAGGTCCGAACCAATCACATCCAATAACTACTCCCCTTACACTATAGACTCCATTGAGATCTATTTGGATATACTCGAAGCCACCACAAACCGTGCCTGTTGCAAGACTCTCGGCGGCCGAACCATTTATCATGGTTTCCTTTGTTGCAACAACCATCAAAGGATTATACAAACTACTTTGTGTATAGTTGATAGATTGGCTAACTGGTTTTGGATTATTAAAGAAATTGGAACTAACACTAAGAGAGCTTCCATCATCAGCAGAAACTACCTTTTTGTTTCCGCAATTATCAGTGAGTTCCAAGTAAGAGGTTCTCTGTATAGATCTACGTTTCCCATTAACCGGATCGATTATTATGGCAGTGTCCATATTGCCTTCTCCATCGTAATTATAATTAGATAATAATTCTGGATGGTCCGGACTCAAATCTAGTTCATATGTGGTCGTTATTGGATCGCAAACAGAGGTTAAGCCTATAACATCCAAAAATTTAGTTGCAACGTCTTTTGCCTCTGAGGGTGTCATTGCTACTGCATCTGCTTTACTCAAACAAAGAAAGAAGAGCTTTGTCTTGCCCTCAAGCCCGGTGATACAATGCTCGTCACCCCTAGAAGTTGGATCGTAAAACTGATCGATTCCATCTCCATTGCCATCAACGATTATGATGTGGTTTATGGAGGGATCATCTTCGCCATAATTAGTCTTAAAATACGCAGTGTAAGTCAATCCACCAACATTGATCGGATAGATGTCAACTGCATCAACACCATCACCGTCTGTCCCTATGTTTCCAACTATTGAGAACTGTGTGATATTGATGTTGTTTGCCACAAGGACGAACATTCCGGGAAACATGGCTGTGAAATAGCTGCTTCCGTCTCCGAAATATCCATCTCCAACCATAACATGGCTATCACAGACAGGAAGATATCGATATTGATCTAATGCTGGATCATAGAAGTCTTCTTCTGGGTCTTCATCCCATGCTTGAGTATGAGTGGAGGGGACACTCTTGCTAAATCTAGGTCCACAACAGTCCTCGCCACAGATGTGCGAAGGCGGACAAATACATCCTCCTAAGCCACCACTGATCTCGATATCCTCAGGATTATCGTTGGCATAGCACTTTATATCAAGATAAGGTTGGGTGAGATTTGTATTTAAAAAATTTGCTCCGTCATACATATCGTTCGTGCCGTCATTTATACCCATTTGTTTGAATGCAAGTGGGACGCTCCATTCCTGCAAAGCCCCGTTTGTATCCAACTTAGCATACTGGAATCTTGCAGCATGGTTGTAATCGGTGAAATTTCCTGCGACATATATGCTGCCCACTTGGCCTAATTTAATGTCATTTGTTTGTGGTGGCCAATTACGAACGGCAGGAGTGAATCCAAAACCGTTGCTGAAGCTTTCGTCCAAAGAACCATCAGTGTTCAATCGGACTATTTTGTTTAGACTGCCTCCCTCTAAAATGTCAAAGGCCCCGCCTACAAGCAACTTTCCATTTTCTTGTTGGGCAATGGCAACTACAAATCCAAAGCCCTCAGACTCGTAAAGGTCTGGGGCGTATGTGTTGTCCAAAGATCCGTCACTGTTCAATCTTACCAACCCACGGTTACAACTAGACCCGTCATAATCTGTGCCAGAATGTCCAACCAATATCTTTCCGCTTGATAATGGAAGTATTGCAAAAACCCCATTCACCATCTGGCCGGTGAAGCCGTCCCCGGAATCAAACGAACTGTCCAGTGATCCATCGCCATTAAGCCTGATGATGCTTTTATCAAATCCGCCCCCAATTAGTATTTTCCCACTATCACCAACAGCAATTGCAGACACAGAATCACTCAAACTTATGCCCAAGCCTAAAATATTGGCAGCAAAAACTCCATCTATAACTCCATCGCTATCTATTTTTGCCAAATAAGGGGATTCCACATCGTCATAATGAGTAAAATGCCCCCCGACCAGAACGCTGTCATCGTCCAGTAACTTTATGGTGTAAATAGATACAGGAATGCCACTTATAGCCCTGTCTTCAAAGCCAATATCTCCGCCATATCTCTTGCTTATTGATCCGTCCGGATTTAAGCAAACCATTCCCCCAATCATGACTGTATTGTCTAATATGATGTCGGGATCCCAGCTTGGTTGTGATATTGATGTGCCGTTGGATAGTCCATCAAATCTTTCAAAACTAGTAAAAAAACCGCCCACAACCAACCTTCCGTCACTCATCTGAACAACGCTACTTAATGGGCCATTGAAAACTGGCGGTGTGAACGATTCATCTTCTTTGCCGGAAACATCTATTCTTCTGATATTTTTTGAATAATCATTAGTTCCAGAATATCCAGCGACTACAATTTTGCCATCGTCTTGGATGCATATTTCACTACCAAATCCCAATTCACTAAAATTGTAGTCTATTCCATCTCCTGTTGGCGAGCCTTCTCCCATGTTAATGTCCACGTCGGCATCGTCTGAGAAACGGTATAGGTCTTCCACAAGATCTGTGACTTGGGCGTATTCTGTCTTGAGATTATTGAGTTGATTGTTCAACTCTGTGTCGTCCGATATCCCATTTGTTTCATAGACATTTATCGTGAGGTTCTTGAAATACGCAGGGGAATTGCCAGGGTCTCCTGGCTCTTCGCTGCCGTCACTATCGGCATCAAATCCAATTCGGTATGGGCCTCCATCCATCAATTTTTCATGCAACACTATGGTGTCAACCACGGTTCCGGAGGTGTCTTCGCCTTCGTAAGTGACGGCAGTGACGGTTCTGGCGGCCGGGTTGTAGGTGACCTTGAATGTGTAGATGCCACTTTCTAGAACATCGGAGCCGTTTCCGCTGTCCGGATTCCAACCCCCATAATACTCGCCAGAATTGTTTACAAACTTGTTTGTGCCGTAAATATGTGGAACTGGACAATTTATTTGAAACGCTATTCTTGAAGGATCTGGATCCCAATGCCAGTTGGGAGATTGCCCATCATTGTAAAAACATATGCCTTGATCTGAGCAAAAATTAGTGTGATCAGCGGTAAATATCACCTCGCAAGCCTGATGCCCAGATATGTTGAAATTGGTTCTTACGCTATAAGCTGGGATCTCATCCCCAGCATTTCCAGTAAAAAACATGCCATCGGAATTGAAACCAAAATTGAGACCTATGGTTTTCCCGGTTTGATTACCATATTCTGCGAGCCAAGATGGAATTGAGGTAAGATTGCTGGTGTATGTTTGCATTAATTTCTCCTAAATTATTTTAGTATAAAAATATATACTACACTAGGTCTCTTTTTACTAATATAATATTATGCCCTGGTATATCACAGCATTACTTACCGCCGTTTGTTGGGCTCTATCCTACAGTTCCACCGAAGTGGTGCTTAAAAGCATAGACCGAAAAATGTATTTAGCTTTAAGCGGCACCGCTAATTGTATTTTTTGGATGATCTGGTTATTGACCAGTAAAACTAAAATAGATTGCGACTTTACTCCCAGGTCGATATCTTGGATGATATTGGCCTTTGTCAGTGCTATAGCAGGTAACTATCTTTGCATAAACGCAATACAAAGTAAAAGCGCTACACACGCAAGTATAATTGAAATCTCTTATCCTTTATTTTGTATTTTATTTGCGTTTTTAGCAACAGGACAATTTCAATTATCTTTAATTTCAACTATTGGAACTTTACTAGTTGTAATTGGTATGGTAGTTTTTATATTAGGCTCAAACTGAAAGGTTAACTATGAATAAAGTAAAATCATATCCCTTGACAAACGGACCCAGAGTCAAAGAACCAGAAAAGAGAAAATTATAATGATTGTTTTAGTTATAATTCTATCATTATTTGTTTTGGGCGTTCTATCTTTGATTCTTGATTCTGTTTTCACGCCCAAGGAAACAAAGATTATTCGAAGAGATATTCCAAAAAATAATTATTACAATAAATATGAGACAAATATTATTTTTACCGATGATGACCTTTAATAAGTTTATCTTTGATATTTCCTATTGTTATGTGATAACAATTTCTTTTTACTCCGCCAAAGTAAGTATCATCACGATATTCGTTTAAACCAAGTTCTTTTCTTATGCTTCCTATCTCACTACAAACTGAGTCCAGCCAAAAATAAGTATTATCACTTTGAATAATTGGACTATAATTAAAAGTTAGAATCTCTCCAGAGTATTTCCCCCAAGATTCATAAGATTCTACTTTTTCTTTTCCTTTTCGCACTATTGTGATGTGCGCTTTTTTCATCTGAGGCTTAACATAAAAGCTTTTAGGTATCAGGCTTCTATAATAGTCGCTAATTCCCTGGTCTATATTTAGTACGCAATAATCCTCAAAGTATTCAACAATACCTGTAGAGGAGAAAGGGTACACGATAGTTGGCCACTAGTTATCTTTGTCTTTTCCCAACAAAACCATCATCATACCACAGGTGAGGCAAAAGCAACCCACACTGAAGACTGTTGTAAAAGAAACTATCAGTACTGTTGCGCAAATTTGTATTATGTCCATAGCGAATCTCCTTCGCTATTAGATATTAATTATTTTATAATTTTTCTCTTAAATTCCATTGAATGTTATTTGCCCATATTGCAATAAAAACACTTGCTGCCATCCAAAATCCATCTAATAAGTATAAATTATAATATGCCCATAGTGCCATACCAAAACTAAAAACATACAAATATAGATTTAGATTTTTTTTATTGTTTTTCATAGTTAAATATTATATAATAAAAACATGAGTAAATCAAATACCATACACAGATTCTTTCTTGTATTGGCAAGAACAATAGATCATAGAGTGGGAAAAACAGATTCAGATACCCCAGATATTCCCATACTCACAATGCAAGAAGCACTAATCAGCTTCTTTATTAAGTTCTTTATAGTCCTTGTGAATTTTATAACCTGTGCTTTTGTTATAGCAAACGTTATTCATCACTGGTGAACTATCTAACGCCAATGTGGGCAAGTAATTTATCTAGTGTATGAGGTTGCATAACAACGACCTCATTCTCACTACTTTGAGTGACTAAATGATTAAAGACTGATATGAATTCATTGTAGTAATTCATAGCCACGCTTTTGTTTGGACTCAGATAAGCTTTAGCCTCACCATGCTGATTTTTGATTAATAACCCAAAATCAGAACTTCTCTCTCCGTAGCTCGGACTATGTTCAAAATCAATTGGAACTAGACTAACAACTGTCGAAGCAATTTGCTGAGTTGCTATGGGATGATTTTTAAAACTAAACCCATCAGCACTTTGATTTTCTTCTAACTTACCGGAGAGCCATTCATTAAATGTTTTCATAGTAATTTATATATTACTAGCTTTGTATATTTTCACTAATTTTTACCTCGGCTCCATCGAAAACAAAATTATAATCCCCCTCTTTCTCCGAGAACTCCCGGGCGACTTTAAACTTTATATTAAATATTCCGCTAAGACCTTGAGAGTGATATAAACCTTTAATAATTAAGTTTTCAACATCTTCTGCTGATAAAACTATTTCTTTACTTGTTTTGATTTCCATAAAATACCTCAGGTTAAGAAACCATAATAATAAAAAATAGAGAAAAAGTCAAGAAAAACAAAAACCGAAAACTTTTGTCTTTCGAATGGAAATTAAAATCTAACTATTTGATTCATATATAAAAACATGAAAACATTTAATGAATGGCTAGAAATTAAAGAAAATAATAATGATGGTTGGGCCGAAGATGAAGCATACGGGGAAGCCATGTATGTATTGGAGCAAATTGAATGGTGCAAAGAAAATGACCCACAAGGATTAGAAGATCTAAAAAAAGATGTGAAGCAATTAGTTCCAAAGTGGAGAAAAATATTTAATAGTCATACCAATGGTGAACACGACGCAGAAGAAGACTTGAAGCTCTTTGTTAATAAATACAACAGCATGGTCAAAGACCCAGAATATCAAATAGAAATATAAAACATGAAAACATTTAAAGATTACTTAATCGATAATCACCCAGAGATAATGGATGAAGGAATCTTAGACTCATTAGGAAAGAATAAACTATTAAGAAATGCATTGGTGGCAGGAAGTATTGCCGGAATGGGTTTGGGAATATCAAATAAAGCAAGTGCAGCTCCTCCCGTTAAAAAACCCGTAGCTTCCAAACTTACAGATGAAGAACAAGATATTGAAGATGAAAAAGCAGAAATGTTGGATATGGCTAAAAAAGTTCCCATGAAAACAAGTACGCAAAAAGTAAATGGAAAAGATGTGGTTGTTTCAAGGGGAAAAGCTCAAATAATAGGGGGCAAGGTAGTTGCCAATCCTTCTCAAATAAATAAAAGTGTCCAAAAAGCAACTAAAGCTCCCACTAATAAGTTTGATCCAACAAAAAGACAACTACCACAATTGCCATCAGGAGTAAAATCAAGTCCAGACTTTGGAAGAGCAGTGGAATCATTTAATAGTTGGTTAATCAACAATCACCCAGAGATCATGGAAGAAAGAATACGCCGAAAAGGTCTTTCTTTCGAACGGAAATAAAGAATCAACTATTTGAAAATTTTTGATTATCAAGACTCTTTAATATACCAAATACCTCCATTAACTCTTCGGTATTAAATTCTTTTTCAAAAGGAAGAAACACCCACTCAGATTCATTCTTTCTAAATAAAAAGTATCCATAAAGGCTTTTGTAATGAAAGTCACTGATTTTTTCTAGGTTAAGCATAAATTGCCCTCATCGCCCTCCATGGCGAAAACGTTATTCTCTCGAACGGAAATTAAAAATGAAGATTTTAATTTCTCAATACAGATTACTCAACTAGCATCAGCCTCCGAGAACATATTATAGCAAAGATTAAAGATAAAAAAAGAGTGGGATTTTTAAATGGTAGAACAATATATAATCGTATAAGTTATTCTACCATTTAGGATTCATTAATGCAAAAGAAAAGAAAAAAAAGAAGTATTGTATGGTCTATCCCGTCAGAAGAATTTCAAGATTTAGTTAAAAATTCTTCAACTATAGGTCAAATTTTAAAGTATTTTGGATTAACAAACAAGGGAGGCAACAGCGATACAGTTAAACGTAGAATAAAATATGAAAATATTGATATGTCTCACATTACATTAGGCAAAGGATCTAATAAAGGAAAAAGATTTAATTATAAAAAATCTGATGATGAGTTCTTTTGTGAAAACTCCACAACTCAAAGAAATCATATTAAAAAAAGAATCATCAGAAATAATTTAATCAAACATGAATGCTCTGAGTGCGGATTAGTCGATACATGGAATAATAAGAAAATTATTCTGCAACTTGAACATAAAAACGGAATAAATAATGACAATCGTCTAGAAAATCTTACATTTTTATGTCCTAATTGTCATAGCCAAACAGATACTTTTTCTGGAAGAAAGAAGAACAAACCTGTAAAAATTAAAAAAGGTAGAGGTGGGCCTAAGTTGTGGTTGAGAAAAGTAGAAAGACCAACAAAAGAAAAATTAGATGAATTAATTAAAAAATATCCCATAACTCAGGTCGGAAAGATGCATGGTGTAAGCGACACAGCTGTTCACAAGTGGATTAAATATTATAATTCCGGGGCTACGACTCGAACGTAGAAAAGCAGATCCACTTACCACTATAGTTTTCACTACCATTACTGTTTGTAGTCTGGACTTTATCTTCACCATAGCTTGGCTTTAGGTGTCGCCTGTTAAGTCTCTACACCTTCCTAAAAATAAATTCTAGGCTTGGCTCGGTATTAGCATTTTAAAGCTTTCACCGAATTTAAGCGATTCTACATTAAAGATTTCTCTTTAAGCACTCCAGTTTGAAGTCTGCTGTTATACCAATTTAACTACCTCGGACCATTAAATCTAAGCCCACATCTGGAATCGCACCAGAATTTGATGATTACAAGTCAACTGTAATGCTTTTATACTATGCGGGCCAATCATTCAAAAAAACCGAAAACTTTTGCCTCTCGAACGGAAATTAAAAGGGAAGGTTTTAAGTCAAATCTTTCATCAATCGGGCTGCTTTATCGAAAGCAGCCACATTATTTTTTCGAAGAGCTACGAGTTGTTCCATCAAGTTAAAAACAGTGTCACCGAAAACAACATTCTCAGAAAGATTACTTAAAGTCTTTGGTTCATTACTCAAATTTTTAGCAATCGAATCCTGAATATCACTTCTGCTCCCGGAAGGAGTCTTTTTTGTTGACTTTTTATTGGGATCAAACTTATTCTCAATGAACGTAACCATAGACTTCAATACATCCTCAGATTCCATTGATTTTTTTACCCAATCACGAACCGTTGGTGATTGAAGTTCAATATACTTGATCGATGAATCTGAGCTATCCATTCGCTTGGATACTATCCCATATTTTTGTCTGTTCAAAAAAAATACTTTGTCATACTCTCGCAAAATACCGTCAGATATATGCCCTGCACCTTCATCGCTATAGATATAGTCTTTGACTAAACTAAATCTATCATCTCCTTCTTTATTTTCACAAGTATTCCCATGAATGGACAAGTATAAATTAAAAGTCTTGTCTCTGATAGATTTGATCAGAGCGTCATCACTCAAAGATTTTTCGGCCATTTCCTTGTCGTGCTGGTCTTCTTGTTGGCCATTAGAATCCTTCTTTTTATTTTCACGTTTGTTTTTTGTGCGCTTAATGTACTTAATCTTATCCAAATTCACAAAGTAAAGTATATACTCTGCAACACTTTTCTTATTCTTTAGAATCCATTGATCAGCAGAAAGTTCCTCTGTTTCTTTCGACATATTAACCTTTCCTTTATTGTTTAGATTTAAATTGTTTAATCTACCGTTCATTGCATTATAAATAATGTCTTTAATCTTGTCAACATCTTTCAATAAAGAAAATTCTTTAGAATGTTTGGTGTTTACCTGGCGAGCATAATAAGGCTCGCCAGGGCCATTTCTTTTTTCAATTTCATAGTTTTCAATCACGTCATGCGAATATATCAAAGATCTATTGCATGGGTCATTTAACACAATCTCCAAGCAGTTTTTCCTTATGGTTCTTCTTCCATAAAAATCAACAGTCTCATAAGGGAATTTATTTTTCCACTTTTCTATTTTTCTTCTTTCAACTTCTATAAGAATATCCTTCTCGGATTCTGGATCGCTTACAATGAAATCCACTTTATTTACTCCATGTGGATGCCTCACAACATTGAGATTCATTTCCTTGCATATTCGTTTCAAGAATTCATGAAATCTTCTTTCCCCCACATTACCATATGCTAATCTTTTTTTGTTTATTTTTTTATTTCTCATAACATATGAGAGTAAATTATCATAGATATTAGATACTGGAGAAACATATGCTATACGTTAAAACAAAATTAAATGAAAGCTGGGGAAGAGTTAACATATGACTATAATGTATTCCAGCCTTCTCCTGATGGGGAATTGTAAAAAACCCTACAGTATCTCAAAAATTATACCCGCCGGATTTTTTTAGAAACCGTTTTTAGAAAATTATAGGTTTAGTGGGGCGGGTTTAAAGTTAACTCTCATATACTTTGAAAAAATATAGAAACCCCCTTTAAAGTTCATTAAAAAGTTCATGGGTTGGGAAAAAGAAATATAAAGGGAAAAGAAAAAGGGCGTAATGGCGTTGAACCGGTACCCGTACCAAACCCTACCCCCAGGGTTTTTCAGTTTTAGTTTTTCAGTTTTTAACTTTGTAAAAATATACCGTACCGAAAACTGTTTTCATTTTTCAAAGAACCGTACCGGATTCTTTCTCACATACCACGAATCCGTACCAGAATCCTACCCGCCAGTAATAAGGGGGGAGAGTTTAGCCCCTCCCCCCTTAGACAACCTAGACTATCTGCCAATCGCAGACTACCTTGGTTGCCCCCTTGCAACTTTGCTTGGGGAGTTGTTTCACCAACTCCCGCTTCACGTTCTCGACGCCCTCTTTGACTTCTGTGACACGATCAAGGATAGACCCTACCGCAGACTCCCCCTTGACCAACGCCGTTCTAATGCAATCTACGAGCACCCCAGTGGCAAGTGGGCCAGTCTTACGCATGGCAACCAGATCACTACGGGTGATAGTCTCTCCCTTATCCATGCGACTGATAAGGCTATCCCAAGCAGCACTAGCGGTTTCCTGCCACAGAGCCACCGATTCCAGCCAAGGGATGCTAGTGGTAGCGTCCCTTTCATAATCGTCGCCAACCTTGACCGTTCCACTGACCCGAACCGTGAAATCAACCGTATGATCCCCAACCGGAATGTTATCCCGGTCGAACTTCACTTTGCTCAGAGCCAGCATTTGAATGTCGTTCATCTTCTAAACTCCAGAGGGTTGAAGGTTCCTTACACTCAGTAATCGTACCAGATACTATCACCCTGCCATCTTGATTAGACACTTCAAGGACAGACCATAAAGAAACATCCCCGCACCCGATTCGGGATCAATACCACAAGAAACCATGCTGGCTTCTAATGCGTCTTGGATCATTCTCTCTGAAGGATACTTTTTACCCTTCAAGAAGTCTTTGGCCTTAATGGCAATCTCAACAGGAGTCATCTGTTTTCTCCAGAGGTTGAAGTTCCTTACACTCAACCGTACCAGATTAGAACTTTTCCCGGCGGGTTGCCTTGTTAGCGACCCGCTTGCCAAACTTGCGAAGATGCTTGCAATAACTCATTCCAACCGCCTTGCCAGCACAACGAGTCTTACGCATTTGAAACTTCCTTTTGGTTAAGGTTACAAACATTAACCGTACCAGAAGGAGAGGGGGGAGTTTTTTGTTTCTCCCCCCTCTCCCCTTTTCACTTCCAACCCTTCATTTCCTTGTTGGCAGCGGCCACGATACTTGCCTTGTTCCGGCGAGACTTCAACTCTTTCTTAGTCTTGGGAACACAAGCACCGTTCTGACGGAGATACTTGAGACGGAGGCAAACCGCTGCCGGAGTGATTCCCAACTCCTTAGCAACACTGGTTTGGTTCCCACCATTGTTGAGATGCCGCATGATGACATTGACGAACGTTTCAACGCTAACAGTCTGACGCTTCATGGTTTTGGTTCCTTATGGTTATGGTTATGGTTCAATCAACGATAATCTACCGTACTAGTTTTCTTCTTCCGTTGGATCATAGTTACATTCATCCTCTGCATCTTCATTGTCATAACTTGGATCGTCAATCCAAGGCCAGAGGACTGTTTCTTGCATCATATCAAAGTCATCCATTAGACTCTCCTTTGAGTGTTGGGTTCACAACCATCCACCGTACTGAATACTTCAACAGCGACCAGATGGGGAAGGTATCCTTTCAGAATCTCTTTGAACTCAACCTTGCCGAACTTTTCGACCGCCTCTTTATGAGTCAAGACTATTGTTTTACCCGTGTCACAACAGGTTACTTCATACTTCTTCATGATGAAACTCCCAGAGTTATCGGCAAGAGTTTACCGTACCGAAAGCCTCAGATGACCCCCTCCAAGTAGGATTCAAACTGGACAAGCAGTTCAATCTTATTATTCTTAGGCTTGATTCCCTTTTCCTGAAGGATTCTTTTCACAATCTGGCTGACGTTGAACCTTGAGTGCTTGAGTCCCTTAGTCTCCAACTTCAATGCACTCTTGAGACTGAGCAGACGATACTTTTCAACATTCAGGCCAGTGATAACGGTAGTCATTTTTAGTCCTCTTTGTTGATGGAACAAGAGTTTACCGTACCTGATTCATTTCAACCAAGATAACGATACTTAGCGTCCTCAACCTTTTCATCAATATTGTAGACGGTCAAACCGATGATGTTATGGTCGTTCCACAAAGTTTCAAAAAGATGACTAATCTTTTTGCGGTCAGTATTCTTGATATAACCCTTTTTACCGTCCTTGAACATGATCTCCAGAATATAACCACTGACCCAAGACAAACCATCGAACCACTTGATGTTCTTGAACATTGTTTTTTCCTTTGGGCTAGGGTTAAGACAAGAGTTTACCGTACTGGATTCCAAAGATTATCTTCCCTGAGTTCCTTACGGAGCAGGGTTGCTTCCTCCAGCAACTTCCTCTGTTCAATGAGGAAGTTCTTTACTGCGGAGTCATACTCCCCACTATTTTGGGTATCCAGAATATTCTTCTTAGTCTCCCAAATAAGAGTGCTAAGAGCCCGGTCGATGATGTTTTTTTGCTCTGGGGTCATCACTTTTCTCCTTTTGGTTTTTTACCGTACCAAAAACATAAAGTTTAACCCTAGATTTAACTAGGGTTGTTGCTTTTAACACTAGCCAGTTCACCGTATAGGTTAACTGCAAGATACAGTGCTTCTCTCTTGTTAGCAGCCCATACATACCCGACAACGCCGACTCGCCAGTAAACTTCCCATTCAGTAAGCATGGTATTGGCTCCGTGGTTAATGGTTCACACCCAATCTACGTACCAAAAACTAAAAAGAAAAATCCCCCGATCATAATGAAAACTCTACGCTTAGCGTGGAATCACCAATATGATCGGGGGAGAGTCTTTATTCTGCCCCTAGTGCCACTTTCACGGCATTGACCATTTGACCATAGAAACTACCGGCAAAGTTGCCCCCACACATTTCTGCTAGTTCCCGCTGAAATGCGGTTGGGGTCATTCCGCCCTTACGATTACCCTCTCTGTAGACCGTAGCCTTAGCCTTTACTTTCACAAAGTCCAGTTTGTGATTCTGACGCTCTACGGTGCGATCTGGAGCCGTAATACTAAAAGTGCCTCTTCCGGCCCGATTAGTATAAACAACCCGCCAGACTTGATCCTCGCTCGCCTTGGAGTGTCGGATGGTTCCCTTTACCATCAAGCCACCAACACGGCGAAACTCTGTGCCGTTTTCTGTCTCAAAAGGATAGAACTTGATTGGCTTGGGTTCATCAACGATTTGCCACGGCATTGTCTGATTCCTTAGTGGTGTTGGTTACAACTATAACCCGTACTAGATACTATCCCCGTAGGGATCATCAACCCGTGATGACACTCAGCACTTCATCGTTGAGCGGGTTGATTACCGGATCGAACTCGACCGGAACTTCAACTTCACGCTGATTCTGGATGATGTTGACAATCGCATTGACCAGAACCCGCTCGTTGACAGTGTAGTGACCCCGATTGTGAATCTCCTTTGAGGCTTCCATGTCCTTGAGCAACTTCAGGCGACGAGTCTTAGTAACTTTCATCTCTAACTCCTGAGAAGTGGAGGGAACAACACTAACCCGTACCGGATTCTAGTCATGCCTCTTGATTCGATAGTTCATGCCGCCCTCGACCAGCAGATTCCATCCGTAGGAATCCAATGAATCAATCAACTCCTCAAATACAAGACGATCCGGCAGGAGTGATAACATGATCTTCGGTCCATTGACCTTGCCGATGAGCCAGTGTACCGCCCGTTCACGGTCGAATGCCGCCACCCTTTCGGGGTCGAACCGATGGATGAAGGTGCATGGGAACGGCTCTTCTCCGAACCGCTGAACCAGATCATCAATAGTGGTTTCTAACGCCATGATTTCCTTTCGTTTCGGGTAACAACTCCCGACCGTACCGGATTCTAGTTGATTTCTAGAATATCTACCCTCAAACCATCCTTATGGTAACTCTCACCCCTAGAATATCGGGGGAGGGTTGAATGAGTTACTGACGGGTCAAACTTAATAATCCAATCGTCCGCACAACCCACTGCATCATAGTAGTTGTCGAAACTGGTAACACTCTCAGGAACACTGTCACGAATGACCATTGCAAGCCACATTTGGATTCTCCTTTGAAGTTTTACCGTACCAAATCTTTATGATTTGAACTGTCGGTCTTTGCTCATAATCCTGTTAACGGCAGCCCAACTCCACTGAAAACTCTTTGGGCCGTTCAACTGAGCCACAGTAGGAAACTTCTCAAGGAAGCCCACGATTTTAGCGGGCTCCCCATCAAGCCAGCAAGCATTGTCGTTCTTCCACTGTTCAACAGCAAACTCATGATCCTCGATTGTGCTTCTCATTTTTAATCCTAGTTATTAAAAGTAAAAGTAAGGCTCACAAGTCTTTACCGTACCAAAATCGACCGCTAGGATTGAACCTAGTGAATCCCCAAACGGGACGGTCGAAGATTGTTTAGCGTGGGTTGTTATTATCAATGATAATAGAAATAATACCGCTACACAATCCAAGGAAGCACATCATTTGAAGACTCTTCAGGTATTCACAACCAGTCAGATTCCCGGCTTCGACCAGGAACCAGAAACCGTACCCATGGGAAACCCCGTGGGCCTCACCCCCCGGCCTATTGTTTGGCCGGGGGGTGAGTGTGACTAACTTCAGAGCATCTCGACGCCAAGGCTGGCGAGAATCTCCGTCGCACGCTCCTTGGTATTGCTGGTGCGACCACCACCCTCAAACTTCGGGATATTCAGCCCGTGCTTCTTCCGCAACTGGCTCAGACGCACCGACACCGAACCCGGAACGATGCCCAACTTGCTTGCAACGTCCTCGACGCTGCCACCAGCCCGCTGCACTTCGATAACCGTGGTGAGAAACGTCTCAAGATCAACACCCTTCTGACCAACTTGGCGACCCATAGTAATCATCTCCTGCTTATAGTTACCAACCCTTTGGTTCCCGCTTGCCTCATTGGCTTGCTGTCGGAACAAACCCTAACCGTACCGAATCTTATCCTTTACCGATTATGACAACGGAAACCGTCTCTCCGTGTCATATTTGCTTCAATCTCCCTAAAAAGATCCCTCATAGCCAGATAGTTCTTAAACTCTGGCTCCTTTTCAAACTGTGTAGCGGCTTCGATAAGGCTTGAAACCGGCTTCACAGTCTCCCTTGCGTAATAATCTTCAAGGAAACCAAGAGTGTATCGGTCAAGACCACTACTGGTTTTTGTATCGTCTGGCATTTTTTCTCTCCAGAAACCGTAAAAACTGTTTTCCATATCTCTGCTCCGTACTAAAAACTAATCTTCGGGGTGAGGGCCGGGAACACCGTTGAAAAACGGGTTTGGCATCCAAACATCATAATCAGTTAAAATCCATTGACGTTCTGGATGTTCGGCCCCAACATGAAGTGCGTATTCCCGCATTGCATCAATAGGTTTTGCAAGTTCATCTGGCATCAATCGTCTCCTTTTTTATTGGAACGATAGTCTACCGTACCGAAAAGTCACTCTCACACCAGCCCATAGCCTCCGCCATGTCCTTCTTTATTCCCGGGATCGTCCAAACATTGGCTTCCTGCCTTGATGCTTGCCAACCCTTGAAGGGAACATATCGGAGTTGATACACAATATCTCCCTCTTTTGCTTCGTAATACGGCTTTGTATTATACCGATTCTTTTTCTTTTGCCAAAGCATTGTTATTCTCCTCTGGTTGATAACTGTACCTGATCTTACCTGATCTTACCTCTTGTAGAGATAACTACCATAGGGATCACAAACTTCGACCAACCTTTGAATATCGTTCACAACATTAAATCTTGCTCCATTTTTGGCCGGAGCCTTCCAACTTGCTGCCTTATAAATATCCCCATTTTCGTCTATAAAGGCATGGACACTTTTGTTAGCACCCCACAGCGGTTCCCCGTTACTATCCAGCCAACGCTCTTGACGAACCACTCTAGTATACTTTCGCCCCGGTTCAAGAATGTATTTAGTCTCAGCCCCAGTGGTGTTAGACTTCTCAGTCAAAGCAGCGAGCCAAAGTTCGACTTGTTCTTGCATTGTTATTTCTCCTCTGTTGCCTATTCACCGTACTAAATCAGATTCCGGCCCTTCAGCCATTCATAGACAACACCGCTGGCGTTGTTGATCTTCATATTATCATTCTGGCAGTCGTTAATAAGGTTGATTAACAATACCCTATTGATATTAACGCCCTTAACGGGAAGATGCCACCAATCCCCAATATCACAAAACTCCAGTCTAAGGTATTCTAATACCTTGTCCCGATAGTTTTTCCTTGAGGCAAGATCGTGTTTATTGTATCCCTTGTGGGCGTCGTGACCCTTCACGTTCTTAGTCCCCCACCAATCTTCATAGAATCCATCGTAGAAGTCGTTCATTGTGTTTCTCCTTGATGATTGATCGTACTAGAAAAGTTCTCTATAGCCGGGGAACTCGTCAATATATCCCACCTGCCATTCAGTACCATCCTCAGCAATCATGGTTTTAATCTTAGAGGTTGGCTTGTAAAGTGCATTGACCAAAGTATCAATCGCCCAAAAGAAACTCGCTACGATCACAACCATACCAACAAGACTAGTCAGATACATACCGATGATGAAAATGTCTGTTGTTGTCATCTTTATTACTCTTTAGTGATGTTAGGACAAATCTTTACCGTACCAAAATCTGACGGAGTTCATCAGAGAGAGTTTTTTCTCGCTCCAGAGTTTCAACAATACTACCCAGCCTCATGCTAATGAAGTTGAGAGTATCAGGCTCAACCATACCCTGACTATTCAGGGGAGCAGTATCCACAAAAATCCTGAGCATCTTGAGAGTATCAATGGTATCCATTAGTTCAATCCTTTAGCGACAGAAATAAAGAGGAATATAGATAAAAAGATAACTAGTCCAGAAAATCAAGAAAGCCAAAATGCCTAGACCACTAACCATACCAAACGTGTCAACATCATCTGGATGTTCACCAAACAGATTGTAGCAAATCCAGTTTTTCATTGTGAAAACTTTCCTGCGAGAAATCCAAGACAAAATACAATATTCAGAATCGGTAGAATGAACACAAAAAAGATAAAACAAGCACGATACATTTTCTTTTCCTTAGAAGTATCCATACTGGTCTAACGTCCAGTGGCGTTTTTGACTTCCACCGCTTATAGGATACCTGTACTAGAAACTTTCAAATGCGTCCCAGAATCCCACCTTATTGCCGTTAGAGTCTTTGAGAACCCCATCATCCCCTGCTTTAATGTTAGAGGGGATTTGAGTTAGAATCTCACCCAGTTCGTTGGGGTTATCATTAAAACTAGCGTTGTCCATGTTCACTTCAATAATGATTTTCATATTTATTCACCGTACTAAAAAGGATAATCTTCGGGCCACTCTTGACTCTGACTATATATTTCCATTTCATCATAGTGGGCATTGAGTTCTGGATCATTAGTAAGTTCAACATAATGACCCCGTTCACAAACGATGTTACGCTTCTCCAGAATCTTATAGATGATTCTTTCGGCGTTAGTAAGATCGGCAACGCTAATGCCGATGATAGCCCGTGCGATTTGTTCCAGTTCAGTGTTCATCTTTTGCTCCTTGGGTAAGGTGGAACCGTACTAGATGTTATTGAACTCTGTGCTAAGATACTTCATATCTTCACCGCACTTTTCGCATACCGGGGTTCCGGCATCTTCATACCACCACGGAGTAACATGAGTAACACAATCACAATCTGCACAACGCCAAACGTGACGGAGTTTAGTATCGTCGATAACAGTCCAGTTTTCCATTTTATTCTCCTTGAGTAAGTTGGAACCGTACCAGAATCAACGAATCGTGTTGTTGGGCGTCTGACAAATCATAATCTGCTGCTGAGATTGTGAGGACTGATTTACCACAGCAATCTCCATAGAGCCTTGCTGATTGACCCTGCACCAATATGTTCCGGTAGAATCACTCCAATACCGGTAGTTATTATCATAGCCCCTATAGACATTGTATTGGGGTTCAACACGATGATACTTCCTTGCCTCCACAATCGTATGAACAACAGGGGCGGCTTCCTTACCACACTGGAGACAAGCAACAAGTAATCCAACAACTAAACTGGCAATCTGAAGGTAAAACATTTTCTAATCCTTTGAAGAATGTTTGTTTCGGAACAACCCACAACCGTACCAAAATCAACTATCTTTAACAAGCCAAATCTTCATTTTTATCTGCGAGGTAGTTTTTGTTTTCTTCACAATCTTCTACCAAGCGAGAATACAAAAATCTTTGTTCAGGGGTATTTTTGTTTTTGTATACTAAGCCCTGCCCCCGATTCCAGTTGGGTGCAAGGAATATGGCAGAGGCTAAGAGGTCTAACTCCTCATGCAAGAAGTCAATCGTAAAACCATTGTTCCTCAGATCATTCGCAGCATTTTCAATGTTTTGATAAACCTTGAAGTTAGTGTATGGATGAACTGGGTCAAAAACAACAAATACAGTTTTCATGTTATCTTCCTTTATTGTCTTTCACACAACCGTACCAAAATCAACTATCCTTTAGACATTCCCTGATCATTTGGATTAGATTAGAAGCGTCACCCAAAGCCGCAGATTCAAAATCATTTTCAAGATTTTCAGCGACATTATCAAGGATTGTCTCGATATTTCGTAGTGCAATAGCAGTATCCTTTGACGATACAGGCCAGTCAATACCAAGAGCCTCTGCTATTTGTTTCTTGGTTATTCTCATTATTTTCCTTTTGTATTGATATACCGGCTGAGAATGGATCGACTTATGGAACGATGGGATTTGAACCCATAACTCCTCTTGCTTTTAAAGCAAGTGGAACTCTATCCAGTTGAGTTACGCTCCACGATAGTTTCACAAATAGTGTCCGGTATCACGCACTATTCAACCTTATTTAGGTTTCTATCCGACCCCTGACGCATTTATATTGAATCTGTGCCGGGAATCCAACCCGGATAGAGAGCAGCATAAGCCTCACCATAGCCTAGTTCGGCAACCCCATACACCCATTAGATGCAGACGCTGTTTGCTGGGCTATCTCTCTACTGTCGGCAGACACACAGTTTGTATCTCGTTGACTCCACACCGTACCAAAATCAATCGTTCTCGTATATGCCCTTAGTATATTCTTTTGGAATGATTGGACACCAACCTTTAGCCTTTTCATTATCATAAGGCATCCAGAATGGAGCATCACAAGCGTCTACTACTCCGAACTTATTATTCACAAAGATATGAGGACAAAGTTTAGTCCCCTTTATTTCACGTTCTTCATAATGGTATTTGCCAATACCGATCCCAATATTAGGGCCGAAGTAATAAACTTCCTGATCCTTTTCTGGAGGGAAGTTATGACTGCTTTTCCATGTGTTCATGTTTTTCTACCGTACCGAATACAGACTGGCGATTGTTTCACCGTCAAAGTTTTTGTTTAATTCTTTTATATACTTCTCGGCTGATTCTTTATTCTGCCATTTAACTACAAATGGCTTTTGGTGAATATCACCTTTATCGGTAACTGGCTTGTGATCCTTATAAACCACAAACCAGCGGCCTTCTTCTTTCACAGAATAGTTATTTGATCGTTTCATGTTGTTTAAAAGTACCCCGTGCCGGTAACGCTCCGGCGTCCCTGAGATGAAAGCCCAGTATACTAACTTCTATACGAACGGGGCATGGTTGTTTACCGTACCAAAAACAATATAGTCTATAACAAATAAAAAATAAACCCCCTCCGTTTTACGGGAGGGGGTTCGTATGGCCGATTATTATATCAGCCTTTAACTTCAACCAACCCCAAGGCTGGCGAGAATCTCAGCCGCCCGCTCTGCGGTGTTGCTGGTGCGGCCCGACCCCTCGAACCGGGGGACGTTCACACCGTGCTTCTTCCGCAGTTGCGAGAGACGCACCGACACCGAACCGGCCGTGATGCCCAGAGCATCGGCAACGTCCTGCACCGAACCGCCGGCCCGCTGCGTCTCGACCACCGTGGTCAGGAACTTCTCCAGAGCGACACCCTTCTGTCCAACTTGACGACCCATAGTAGTAATCTCCTGCGTTATTCAACCCTTTGTTGCCGTTTGCCGAAGTGGCTCACCGTCGCAACGTCCATCAACCGTACCAAAAGACAAGTTTCTCTGTTTATTTCTTTTTATTTCTGGAATGAGTTCAGAGTTATATTCGTTAACTCAGTTGAAACTTCTTCAAGTTCCTTCTGTATTTCCTTCTTCCTTCTCGCTAGTCTCTTAACCTTTTCGGCTTCTTTAATCTTCACACTATTGTCAAACTGTTTAATGCAATCAAGCATTAAAGTTTCAACATCATTGCCTGTACTAAAAGTTACTTCGCCATAATCGCCATCTCTAACCGTAACCCTAAATCCACGGACATGATTACCGATTATAAAGTTTCTTCCGAAACCTTTTGATAAGAAAAGTTTTACTTTAGGGTGTAGCATACTCATATTATTCTGCAAACCTTAGTGGACTATTGTTATTATTTTCGTCTACAGGGTTCGCAGAAGAAACAATTTCATTCACAGAAGGTTTGAAACTAACCGTCACAGAACTAGCATCACGGCGGGTCATGCCAGTCGCTAGGCAGAAACTAAGTTTAGCATCACTTTCTTCCTTCCTAAATTCCTCTAGGATTTGATCCTGAGTTACAGGTTCACCCATAAGGTTACTAACCGTACCTCCAAAGATTTCCATAACTTCACAGATTCCGCCGTACCACATAGTGGCATCACCGGGATCGCAGTTATAAATATTGAGCCTGTCCTCAATGTTGTTGAGTTTAACAGTGCAATAATAACGATAATGTTCCATTTTTTCTATCCTTTCGTTACTACTCTACCGTACCAAAAACTATCGGGCCGTTTCTTCCTTAACTGTTTCCATGACAATTAAATTTTCATCATAAGGAAGATTATCCAAAAAATTATGTAATTTTTCTGGATTTTCATATGGGTCGTATTTGATTTGCCCTTGTTCATAGTAAATGTGAACGTAAAACATTACTATTATTTAGCAGACCTGTATTCAACCTGAATAGTAGAATTTCTACTAACCATCTTCACAAAATTTGAAACACTTTCCCAATCAGGACTAGAGTCAATATACAACTCTTTTTCAGACCCGGGGAAGGCACTCAGTAAATATATTTCAAAACCACCGGAAGGATACTCACCATCAACATATGGTTTATTTGTATTGATTACAATGTATTGTTTCATTCAAAACTTTTCAACAGTACCACATTTGGAAAGTAGTTCCAAACATTACTGGGGTATTCTGAACTATTGTTTAATATGGGCTCGCCACTAATATACCAGTTGAAATCTTTCTGGTAAATATTTCTACCTTCACAAAATTTACGAAGGATACAATTAAGCCGGCTCTTGGTAACATATGTAGTGTATCCCTGATTATTAATCCCTACAGTCTTGTTGGTAATTTTAGCAATCAGGTTATTAAACAAAAAGACAAGAATCACATCATCGGCAACTTCAACCCTAGTGTTGCCACAAGAATGATTCTTCTTGTTCAAGATGCTATCAATCATCTCTTGTTCAATCTTACGCATCTTCTTCCTCAAGAGGGAGGTCGGGAAACTCCAACCGTACCAGAAACTATGTGGTTGAGAGAATGATTTAATGCGTTGATTGGTATATATAATACATATAACCAAAAATCAAAAGGAGTATATATGAATAGCTGTAAATATTGCAATAGAACTATAAACAATAAAGGCTCTCTTGCATCTCATGAATTATGTTGTCAAAATAATCCCAAAAGAGTCAAAAGAATAAAATCACCAAAAGCAGGTGTTCAAAAAGGTTGCATACCTTGGAACAAAGGCAAAAAATTTGATGAAATAACCTCCGCCAGTTTAAAAGAAAAAATAGAAAGTGGACAATATAAAACGTTTTGTGAATATCATGCTCGTAAATTAATAAAAAAATACTTAATACAAACACATGGACATAAGTGTATAATGTGCGGATTATCGGAATGGCTAGGAGTCAGAATTCCCTTAGTTTGTGATCATATAGATGGTAATGCTGAAAATCATGATTTATCTAACATGAGAATTATATGTAATAATTGCGATTCAATAACTGCAACTTTTAAAGGAAGAAACAGAGGCAAAGGAAGGAAAAATAGATATAAATAAAGTTTAGAATAGTATATACCTATAGATTAACAATGACGTTAATCATGTTTTTTTAAAAGGAGTTTTATTATGAGTGCAACAACATCACAAGGCACAGGTTTAGGAATGGCCCCTAACCAAGTTTGTTTAACAGCCGCTGGCCCTCACATTGTCGCTGCTGGCATTGCCAGAACAGGAACTGTAGGATCAGACGGACAAACTAACAATTGGTGGATCACAGTTGATTTAGAAGAAGTATTACCTTTAAATCCAGATATGTATAGTGTTATACTAACACAATGCGACGAAGAAGGTGCTTTACAAGGCGAGAATGGTCAAAGACCAAACCACGGCCCTCACGTTGAAAAATACGTTAAGGTCAATGGAACTCGTTATAACAAGTATGGTATTGACGATGAGTTCGATAACTATGATAACTGGAAGAACAATGGTTTAGCTGGTTTCGTTATTCACTCAGGTGACGGCGATCCACACACCATGCAATACGTTGTAGTAAGAAATGGTTTCTTAAGACTAAGTAACTAATAATTTAACTAAAAACACATTCGGTGTTAACCCCAAGACTAACCTCTTGGGGTTTTTTATTGTACCAAACCCTTTTGTATCTGCCAATTCTTATGCTCCATAACAACGTCGATATTATTACGAAGTAGATTATCAGGAGCAGTATCACAATACAAACTAATCATCTCGAGAATATCGTCTAAACTATTCTTGAGAATATTATCTTGAGTTAAACTCTTTGAATAAGAAAGTTTACTGGCGATCTTGCAAAAGAGTATGGCCTGTTCCTTATCCATAAGATTCACCATTGTGGCACAGGGGCTCCCTTAGCCCGGAGTTTATGACAACGCTGCCTTACTGCTTGAGGAGAGATCCCCAATTCATTTGCAACACTAATACTGTTTCCGCCATTCTTAACGGCTTCTACAATACTCTTGAGGAAAACGTCAAGGGGGATTCTCTTATTCTTCTTCTGAGTGGCTTCAGTTTCACCACCAAGAATGAAATCACTAAAGTCAATATCGTCTAGCATCTAGAGTTCTCCGTGTGACACCCTCACACCGTACCAGATTCTACCGTTCTCTCTACCCAGATTTCACAACCAAACTTCATTCTGGCGAATCTATTTGCGTCCCATTCGCTATAAGCAGATACATACCCTGCTATTCGGTTGTTCTTCCAAACAATCCAAGTATATTTTTCCATAATACCTCTATTATAATCTAATAGAGGATATTGGTCAATACATTTAAACACCACTCTTAAGAGCCCGATTAGTAGCAATCTTCACACCCAGTTTACGATTAAACATTCCGCCTGCTGGAACATTAAACTTACCCCTCAGATCACGACCATCAGGAGTAGTAATCTCCACAATAGTAAAGCCGCCCTTGCAACTGAGTTCCCAGTTCACACTTTGAACTAAGTTGTTAAATTGTTCATATTCACGCTTGCTCATATATTCGTGAATAATTTCTGGAGAGTTAGCATGATCCGGAGTAACACAACGGAGATAAACCCGTCCGTGATAAACACGAACCTTATAACCAGTCTTACGAAGAACTTCTACGTTTGGCATTTCAATTTTAGTCAAGGTAGTCATAATTAAATTTCCTTTTTACCAGGGGCGGGCAGGGTCACGACGAAGAATTTTTTTCTTCTTCTTATAAAAAGCCTTAGTCTCTGATTCAACTTGTTCTTTGAACTCTTTGATTCTAGATCGTAAATCTGCGACTTTTTCACTAAATGTAAGTGTCGAAGTTTCAAAGTCCTTGCTAATCTTGTTAAGTGGAGGCATACCACTAACAAATTTGTGCCACCAATTAGAATGTTGATCACTCATTAAAGATCCCTCTTTCTTTTAACATCCTCAACAGTATGATTATACTCTATTCCACTTTCTCGGCAATATCTGCTGATGGGATAGTATCCACTAAAACGTCCATAACCATTATCAACAAGCCACTTACCGGCATTGTATGACCATTGATCCCCATACCCATAAGTGAAAGGAATCTTATGAACCAAATGGTCATTTACCCAAATTTCAACGGTATGGTAGGTATTACCATAAGAGCGTTGAAACCATCGACGAGCATGAAGATAAATTTTCTTAACTTCAACAAAACTGGTGAGGAGTTTTTCTTTTTGGATTGTTTCCATGCTCACTCACCGTACCAGAGGGAAAGAAAATTTTTACTATTTTAGGATATGGATCCTGCTTCAAAATACCCAAATCAATATGATTTATGTTCCTGTGGTAAACACAAAACAATCTTGTCTAAACATTGTATCAAATGCTGCAATAATGGTCAAATAAAATATCTAACAATCAAAGATGCGATGGTATCAGCACTGCATGGACAAAGTGCAAAATTTAATGTTGTCAGAAACAGAGCCAGGGTTCAATATAGGAATATAAAGTGTCAATTTTGCGGATACGATAAACACGTTGAAGTTTGTCACATTAAACCAATCCACTCATTCCCAGAAGAAACTTTAATATCTGAGGTGAATGACCAGTCTAATATTTTAATTCTTTGTCCCAATTGTCATTGGGAGTTTGACAAAAAGAATCAAAAACCTAGAAAAGAAAAAATAAAAAAACAAAGACCAAGGAAGGTTGAATGGCCCACAAAAGAATTACTAAAAAAACTTGTATGGGAAATGCCAACCATTCAAATTGCTAAACAATATGGAGTATCTGATAAAGCTGTTGGTAAATGGGTAAAGAAATATAATCTAACCAAACCACCAAGAGGATATTGGAGAAAAAACAAAGAGTGCGACCCCTGGGAATCGAACCCAGAACCCCAAAATTAAAAGTTTCGTGCTCTGCCAATTGAGCTAGGGTCGCCCGACTTAATCAACAACAAAACACTACCGTACCAGAAACAAACTTTTCGTCAACCCCTCCCCTCCCCCACATTAAAGGGGGAGGGGAGAAGATTAAATCCTTCACTCAACCCCAAGCGAGGCAAGGATAGCCGCTGCCCGTTCAGCGGTGTTGCTAGTCCGACCACCACCCTCAAAGCGGGGGATATTCAGACCATGCTTCTTCCGCAACTGCGAAAGACGCACCGAAACCGAACCGGCCACAATGCCCAGTTCGTTCGCAACATCTTCAACACTACCGCCAGCCCGCTGCGTCTCGATGACACAGGTGAGGAAACGCTCCAGCGACACACCAGCCTGACCCTTAGCACGACCCATAGTATTAAACTCCCTCTTTAACAACCCTTTCTTCCAGACTCACGTTGAATCGGGAACAACCACCAACCGTACCAAAAGGAAACTTACTTCTTTCTTAAACTACCTAAAAACCTGTCTTTGACACTATAAAGAACTTTTTCGTAATCTTTAATGAAAACTTCAATTTGATCGTGTTCACCTGGTGCTGATACATCCATACTCACATAATCCTCGCCCTGCATACCCTGTTCACTATAGTCTACTGCGTTGAGTCCCTTTTTACTGAAACCTAAATCAATAAGACTTTTCTTAAAGGTAGTCAGCCAAAGTTTATCGGTATAAATCAAACCATGCTTTTCAACATTCCAAGTTTTCTTGGAAAAATACGCCCTTAATTCAAAACAATCATCGTGTCCTTCGTAAGTGTTCAAATCAAGTTCGATTATCTTCACAAAGTCTTTAACTACACCACTCCAATAACCGCTACCTTCAGTAGAGGTGACTAGACTCACTTTACGAATATAATGATAACAATCTGGACGCACTTTAAGGCCAGTTTCAATCCAGTCAGGACGAGGATTAATCTTCATCGTAATCATTCTCCGGTGGAAACAAGTTGTCGAAACAGGTTCCACAAGTCTGACTAATCATCAATTCCCGATCATCTGCACTAAGATGGGGAAACAAGTCTTGAATAAAACCTTGTCCCATACTCCACTTCACATATGTGGAGGGATCAACACTAATAAGTTTCTTCACACCGCAGAGTCGGCAGGAGATACTAATGTTTTGCATGGTCAAAAAGCGTACCAGAGGGAAACTCTAGACTTTAAAAGGAGGAGTTGAACAAGAGGGATTACCAGTGTGTGAAAAACTAGTCTTAAAACACCCCTCATTAAAATGCTTCTGGTATTCCTCGTTAAACAGGATCTGGTAAGCCAAACCACCAAACTCTGCAATTTCTTTCAGACGCTTGAGGTTCTGTTCACCATTACGCCAGACCCTATTATCGTCGCTCCAACTGTAATACCAGTCGTGATTCTCTAGGAGAGTCTTGTATTCAGCGAGTTTCTGGTCGAAACTGGCAAGCATACTGTTTTTACTAGTTTCCATGACAAGAGACCGTACCAAAAAGAAAAGAAGAAACCTTCAAAACTTGACTCCAAGATTAGCTAGTTCTGTCAAATAATTGTCTAATAGTTTCACAATTTGATCATTATTATAAAATCCGCTCAATGCTTCACTTCCTATTAAAACATCATTCAGAATTGAATTCTTCATTTTTGAAAGATAGTCTTGAACTTTTTTTTCATCTGGTTTGAAACTGTATCTGTCAAAGTTCTTTGGATGATATTCACCATGAGGTATTTTGTTATGACTAAGGAATCCTGATCTGCTCATCACATCTTCACTAATTTTCCATTCTTTATATGTTTTCATATTATTCCTCACTTTCGTCAGGCATGTCAACAAAGTCTATAAATGTTATATAATACATCATAAGTTTATATAGAACGTGCAAAACATTTTTTCAAGCAGAAACCAAGAAATTCTCCTAAATGCTTGTGAAATAAGGACTTAGGGAAAATAGGAAAAAGCCAATTCTCCTAAGTCCTTGTGAACAAAAGACTTAGGGAAAAATTCAAAAAACTATGAACACTATAGTCATCATCATGTCCGGCAAAGTTGAGACTTGCAGGTATGAAACATTTATAAATTATATTTTTAATACAAAAAAAATAAAATAACTCAAATGTGGTACCTTGACTAGGGGGTTTGGACAGCATAGAGTGTTTATGCGGAGGATGGTTTCACAAGGAAGTGAGAAGAGGAACTAAAGAATGAAAACTCAAGGTGAAGCAGAAGAACTGATGTGTAAGGATTTTTCAAGGTTCTACATTGTGTTCTTAGGCAGAGGACCCAAAGACATTAAAGTCCATTCAGTTGATAACAATATACTAGTGGTCACACAGAATAATTTTACAAATTGTGAAAAACTTCTCCTAAGCACAGAAAGAGGTAATATAATCGCAAAAGAGATGCGAAAGAGCTTAATTGAATCTGGTGAGTGTGAACTATTGAAAATAGTAACTAAAGCCACAAATGAGAAAGTAAACAATTTCCACCATGACTTTTCAACAAAGAATGGTGAAGAAGCACTCCTATTCAGTTTATGTGGTGTTCCGGGATATCGTTTGAAAAATAATAAATATACTAAGTTAGGAGCATGAGTCTCAAGTTCAACCAGAGTTCAAGAATTAATTATATAAATTTAAAAGAAAGCAAGGATCGCTTTCTGTTTATGGAGAATCAATTCAAAGAATATAATATCACAAATTATAAAAGATTCTCTACAGAAAGATTTGAAGAATACAAGGAACTGGTCAAAATAACTGGCCCTTATATTGAAAGTGTCAATCATCATGGCACAAACATAACGTTTTTAAGGTGCATTAAGAATTGGCTAGATGAAACAAGTGAGGAATACGGAATATTCCTAGAAGATGATACCAGTTTCATTACTAGTCATTATTGGAATTTTACTTGGAATGAATTCCTCTATAGTTTACCAAAAGATTGGGAAGTTGTTCAATTAATCAGAATTAATAGTATTAACGCAAATAAGCCAGAATTAAACATTCGTACCCGAGATAGTTATGATTGGGGTGCAAGTTGTATGATGAAGAGGACCTATGCAGAAAAACTATTAAAGAGTTATATGGTGAATCACAATGAATTTTTGTTTGATATCAAGGGTACAGATCTTATGCCCATAGTTGAAAATCTTTTATTCACTAGTGGAGTTTGTTTAAACGTACCTTTATTCATTGAAACATGTCTCCCTAGCACATACAACAGGGGATATGATCCAATACATGAATATAGCAGATTAAAGTATATGGAACTCTGGGAAAAACAGGGATTAAGCAAGAGTATAAAAGAGTTTCTTGTTTAAAGCCTATTAGAGGCTGTTTAAAGCCTTATTAAAAATCAGGCTATGGGATGATTAAAAAAGATTAAAAAGCCGTCAAAAGCTAAAAATGGAGATAATAGAGGGAATAAAGAGCGGCTATAAAGCGGAGGGGCCACGCCAACCCTTTTTCATCTTTTTATTTTCTTTTTATTTTCTTTCTATATGCCCATAAAAAAAGGCACTTTAAACAAACATGAAAAAATCTTTTTTTTGATTTTGGGCCTATAACCCACAAAGTTATTCATTATATTTCTGACTTTGGGTCTATAACCCACAAAGAAGTCTTTTGTTAAAGTCTATCACGCTTCACAGTTTAGTTTTTATGAAAGAAAAAGACAAAATTCTGGAGATAATTAAACTCTGTGAGAGTGCAATAAACAAACAAACTGAGAAGAATAAAAAAGGTGGCTATGGTTTGGATGATTATACAGACGGCCGAATGATAGGAAGTGCTAGTCTAGCCAGAAATATACTGAGGATTATTAAAAAATCAGTTTGAGAAATAGTGAAGGGTCAAGCCTTTTAAAACTTGACCCTTCATGTTCTTTAATCCATCTTCCAATTCTACTGATTTTTTAATTTTTCTAATTCTTCTTTTAGTTTTAGATTTTCTTTTAAAAGAAAATCTAATTCTTTTTGCTTTTTTTGTTCTTCTATTTGTTTCCTAAGATCTTCGTTTTCTTTTTCTATTTTTATTTTGATATTTTCTTTATCTGATGTAACATGCACAGGATAAGATCCATTGATACGCTTTGTTCCTTGTAAAAATAATTTTAAAGTAACAAAATCAGATTCTAAATCAATTGAGACTTCATAAAAATTTTGCTGCGTTGGTTTGCCTTCAACTGTAGCCCCGTCCTTGATATCGCTATTAAGAATTAGATCATGGGTTGGATATGAATTTTGGATTCCAGAGTGATCTGAATTATTATTTCTGTGTAGGGATCGAGGAGCGTGTTTATTGTATGTGTGTGAATCACAAGTAGCATTCCAACTACATGGGGTAGTTGATGACATCCAATAGGTATTTGAGGTATTTGGCCACTTATTGTTATTCCAAATTGAAGGATTGTATGTATAAGTAACAGGAAGTTGCTTTTCTAAATAAAAAACAGATTCAATCAAACCTTTTACTTTATCATCATTATTTCCGTTTTTTCCAAAATCTATTGCTTCTTCACTGTCTAAAGAAACAAACTTGAATGCACAATCTTTATGGGCATATCTTTTTATGTCTATAAAACTGTTGGCGTTTATAACATAACCATCAGCACTTGCATTTTCACCGTCTATTTTAAATTTAACGACTGCTCTGCGGTCGTTTTTATTTCTAAACCTGATTGTGTATTCACTTCCAAAGGGTATGATGACGGTTCCATTTGCTAATTCTTTTTGAATTTTACCGTCAATAATAATACACATTACAAACTTGTTTGAATAAACCATACGAACCTCCTTTAAACCTAAAAATTATACTCAATTCCTCATCTTGAGCGATGGTTCTTTGTTCGCATAAAGAACCTAGACAATAGGTCATTTGTCGAGGATATGTTATTTATAGTTAAATTATAGATTTTTTCAATAGGTCTTTGACAAAATTCAAATATTCTGCAATAATAGACTCTATGAAAAACAGGTTTGATTTTACCAGCGGCTCCTAATCCTGCCATTCCTATTAGTCCAGCCGTTATTAAGTTTTTGCCCCATCCTTCTTCAATAGTTTCTGGATGATTCTCTTCTAAATTGTTGGAATGTTTTCATCTGATTGCAACCCTTACTATAGGACTTTTCTGTAGAGCTTCCTGCATTTTACTTATTTTTTGTTTTATTATTTCGTTTACTAGTTCTTGTGCAAAGCCAGGAACTATCGTATTATTGTTAACAGCTTGAATTATTGAGTTTATAACTCCCTGTTTTTCTTCTGCGGTTAAACAAGCTTGAGATTCAGGGGTTGAGCCAGTTCTAGATTCTATTTCAGCTTCAAGATGTCCTGGTCTGAGTGCTTTATTGCCTGCTTTACCACTACGAATATCTTGTTCTATATTTTGTCTTATTGTTTGTTTTGCTTTATTTAAAGCGTTGCTGTTCTGCATATTTTGAGATACTACATCTTTTCCACCCCAAACAGCTGTTATTATAGACTTGGCTAAACCACCATATGGAACGGCGTTTGCCACAATTTCCGTTCCTATTTCCTTGGCGGCAGATTTAACTATATCGCCAACTGGTTTTTGATCTAGCATATTATCTTCTAAATATTGTTGAAATGTTTTCATAAAAATATATAAGCATGAAAAGTATTTTCTATATTAATATGTGCTAGAACTACATATTAAAAGTATTAGTCTACTGGGATCAGGAATATCCTGATAAAAGAATAGGTGATAATCTATTTGAAGTCTATGAAAATAAAGCCCTCAGAAAATCAATAGAAGAATGCTGTGACTTTGGATTAAATGTCCAGAATTGCTGTGGGGAGATAAACAGAACGTTTTTTTAAATATGAATTGACAAAAGTATAGAGTTCTGCAATAATAGACTCTATGAAAAACAATAACGCACATTTAATTCTAATATTAATATCCTATCTTGCTATAGGATCTATTCTTGCTAGTAACAGTGTTCATGATAAGACCTTAAAATTAACTCAAGACTCTATTGAAACTCTATTAAAGATAGAAATCATAACAGAAAAGCAGTTTAATAATCTTCAAAATAGAGTTGAACATCTAGAGAGAGGGGAGAGAATAATTGCTAGAGTTAACTATTAGGTAATTTTTTTGAATTTACTATAATAGTGTAATGAAAAAACCATCTATTGCTCCTGATAAATCATTACCAACTCCTTGGGAAGGATCAGTTATTAAAAAGCCCTGGGAATATAAGGTCACAGCGGTCATACCTTGTATCAATGCTATGGATAGTTTACCATTAGTGATTGAAACTCTCAGACTACAAACTGAAAGACCTTATATTGTGATCGTTGATACTGGGAGCGAGGATACTAGTAGTATTGAAGATTTAAGGGATGAGGATGTTGAGATTCATTTTATTCGTTCCAATAGTTGGCGGCATCCAAGTGAACCAGTAACAGCAGCAATGGATTTAAGTTTATCATTCGTTCACACTAGGTTCTTGTTTTGCACCCATTCAGACTGTTTTCTTAAAAGAAAAGAATTATTAGCTGAAATGGTTGAACTGTGCGAATTGCATAAAGCAGTTGGCTATCAACTTAGTCCTAGGCCACATCCAGATTGGGAATGGATGCTAGGACATACTTGCACTATGTTTGATGTAATGACACTAGACAAAATTGATGCAACTTGGGGTCTCCGAAGATTATGTAATAATCGTGGAGTAGAACTCAAACCAGCAGTATGTGGTCCAAATTGGCCTGATACAGAACTATTAATTAACTATCAACTTAAACAAAACGGTATAAATTCTCTACTAATAGGTTCAGAGCAGAACTATGAGAGAACAAATGATAATAACATTGATCATTGTCGCTCACTTCCTAGTTCTATGATTTATTTTGAACAATACGCTCAAAATGCTAAATTATGGATGAATGATGCTATAGAACAAGCAAAGAAAAGAATTGAAGAGTGGTCAGAGAAATGAGTAGATTTTCAAAAGACGAAGAAGTATATTTTTACAATAAAGAAACCAACGAAATACTAGCGGGCAAAATATTCGACATTAAAGATAAAAATGAATATCAAATAATTTGTTATATTGATATGAAATCTAGAGTGACGCCCTATACGCCAATAGTATCAGAATCAGAAATCAGTCACAATAAAGATGAACTTGAGTATTTAGTAAAAAACACTCAAATATACAAACGCTATAAACTATTACTTAGAAACATATCAAAAACAGATAAAGGATTGGAAATTGGACCTTTTTATCATCCAATTGCACCAAAAAAAGACGGATGGCAAACAACAATAGTCGATATATGTTCTAAAGAAGATTTAATCAAAAAACTATCGCCAGAAATCATGTCGCATGGATTGTCTAAAAATATAGAAGATATAGACATTTTGTGGGATTGGAAAAATGAGTCTTTAGAGGAAGCGGTAAAAAATAAAGTTGGTAACAATTTAGATTATATAATAAGTAGTCATTCAATAGAACATGTGGTTGATATTCTTGATTTTTTAAAATCTTGCTCTAACCTGCTTAAAGAGAGTGGAGTATTTAACTTGGCAGTCCCAGATTTAAGATATAACTTTGATTTTTTTAGAAATCCTTCCTCTCTTGGTCAAGTATTATCGGTATATAACAATAAAACCAAAAGACATTCTTCTGAAGTCTACTTAGATTCCATAAATCATCAATCTTGGGCTGACAAACAAAGTGCTTGGAGGCCACATTCTTCTCAAGAAGTTGTTCTTTATCCTCAAAAACTTGAAGTTTCATGGAAGTTATACCAAGATAATTTGATTTCTGAAAATCATACTGATTGTCACAATTGGGCTTTCACACCCAGCAGTTTCAAGCTTTTATTTTTTGAGTTGTTGGTTTTAGGTTTTATTGATCTAATGGTAAATAAAATAGTTCAAGATGACTCCGAAAATGGTTCAGAGTTTATTGTTCAACTCATAAAAATAGACAAAACAAGCATAGAAATGAAATCTGAAGAAATACATGAACATCGTTTAAAATTATTGTCTAATATCGTAATTGAACTTGCACAAAGAGTAGAAATAGGAAAGTTAAAATACCATTATCTTTAATATCCACAATATAATATTCTATTAGCGTCAAAATATATAGAATAAACTGTTGGGGGGTGAATTCACAATTTCCATTAATACTATTTATAAGCTCTTTTTCTGTTATACAACCAATTAGTATGGGTGTAAACTTGGTTTAATAGGGACATCAAAAGGTCTTTTTGCAATCCTCAATGGTTTTCTTACGGAGCAACTCACAATCCTCTCAGGACAGCAGTTATTATCCCCGCATCCATGATTTTCAAGATCAGAATATATTAAATTTAAATCATTATAATCTTTGGCAATTACAGCATATTCTCTTTGGCCGATTTGTTCGTTGGTGGTCATATACCTATATAGGATTATCTAATTTATTTTACAAGTTCCATTAGGTAATCAACACTATCTCTGAATTCTTTTTCTGGTATATAACCAATTGTTTCAGTGTAATAATTAATTGGGATCTTATTTTTAATTTTTAAATCAATTGATTTTTCTGGGTCTGCATCGAGTATCTTTTTGGCCCTAGAGTGTTCAAACATTCTATTCTCAAGCAGTTCATCGCTTAATGACTCTAGTATCATATACCAGGCATCAACTTCTTTGCTTTTATCTTCAATTACTTTTGGGGTTTTGTAGATGTCTGAGTATGTATCATTGACTAGTTTTCGGTATTTAAATTTTTCTCTTTTATGTTCTACTGAAAATATCTCAAAACTAATAGAATTTACAAGACTTTCGAATACAGAATATATTGCACTGTCACTCCATTGATGAGGATGAAGAATTTCTTCGTCTGTTAATAGTGCCTTAGAAACTTTGGCAACACTGTATAGTTTTTCTTTGGTATTTATATCATTAAAAGGTCTATGATATATCGGACACTTATTAAGATAAAATGTGTCCCTCTCTTTTATTATTTCTTTTAAATATTCTTCACTATAATCTAAAAAGAAATATTCAAAGTTCTCATACACCCCTATTATATAAAGATTTTTGAGTTTACCCTCTAATTTAATATCTTGATGATCATGACTCCACATTATCCTCCTAGTGTATAAAAAAACCCTGCCTTTTGGGCAGGGTTAGTAATTTACTTTTTTGTGTTGTCGTGGTTTTTCCACTTCATTTCACCATGATCTACTTCATCATCATCTAATTTCGGCCCCATTTTCTGAATAGCGTCAGCGGCAACTGGGGTGAAATAACTTGCGGGGTAATGCGAGCGAATATAACTATCGGGATATGCCCAGTGCATAGTCCCTGCTCTTGTTGTTTTTTCGCTTAATAGCCATTCCTTAAAATTCATACATTATATATGAACCAAACTCTTTTTTTATGGCATTAAAGTATCTTTTGTATGATGATCAAAAGATACATTTTTCATATCTCTAAACTTCTTTTTAACTTCAGCCAGAGATATTGGATATGGGCAATTCTCTACACCAACATCAATAATTTTGGCTTTATAGAGAATCTTGCCAATTTCGCTTTTGTATAGATTTGCGTGACAATGACTGTGGATCATAAATGAACCTTTGCTTTGGCGGTTCCAACTTGCCAAAGGATAATGGCTCATTACAATTTCTTGTCCACCTATGGTTGCTTCAAGATAATTAGGAACAAAGATCACCTTTTTATCTTCTTCTGGAAGATAAACATTTTCTTCAATGCTTTCAAAGATCTGCTTATATCCGCCCTGATGATTTCCAGGCATAACATAGAGTTTCTTAAAACTTATGTCTTTTAGAAACTTAATGAATTTTTCTTCGGCATTATGTCCGAAGATACTATCGCCAAGAAGAAATCCGATAGTATTATGGTTTGCCTTATTGTTCCAGTTGTTGACTAGGCCAAGATTATATTCTTCAATGCTATTATAGCCTCTGTGCTTCCAAATTGGAATTGTCCAATGTTCTGATAGATGGTCAAGATGAACACATCCCCAAAAAAGAACATTATTTTCTTTTTCGTTTTCTTTTATTGCTTTGTAGAAATAATCTTTCATGACAGTGATGAATAATCCTAGTTTAGATCTATTCCTTAATAGTTTCCTCTAGTAGACCAATAGCCGTTTCCAAAAATATCGGCCAATCCCATAAATCTACTTCGTAATCTATAGTATTATTCCAACTAGAGATAAAGTCCTTAATTCTATTCTTGAGTTCATTAGTCATTATTTTTCTCCCTTTTCGGCAGTTAGTGTGAAACAAGGACAATCAGGATGATGAATAATATCATGCCCATCTCTTATAAAAAGATGGTTGTCGTGCTTCACAGTAACAAAGTTATACATCCGACCATCTGGCGTAGACTTCTCACCATTCTCTATGCGTTTATTGTTGATAGATTGAATTGCCGGGACTAATAGTCCAATAAGAGTTAAAACAATAAACAAACAAACCAAAGCCTCTACAAGTGTAAATCCTTTTTTCATTTTAATATAAGAGTAATTATCTCCCATTAGTTATTCTCCAAATAGTTATCATGTTTAATAGCCTTTAAAGGATAAGGAACAAATACTATTTCTGTTAGAAGTTTTCCCTCTATAGTTCGAGGTGGTTTACCAGACCCATCTAATACATATCTTTCTATTTGACCAGTTTCCGTATCCGCCCTAACAACATAGTCTAATCTGTTACCATTTGCATCAAATAGTTCATAATTATAATGGTCAAAGATATTAACGTCTAGTATCATTATTTTTCTCCAAAGTATTATTCACTTCAATTACCTCGTTAGTATATTGATAGTGAATATTTGTCCAAAACTCGCCCTGTTCAATAATTAGTTCATAATTATGAAACTTACCTTCGTGAAACATAGGAACAACAGAGGGTATTCTACCATCTTTAGCAGTTAAACTATTTCCACACGATGGGCCACCGACTAAGGAGATTATTGTGTTGTACTCTTTATCCATAAGTTTTATCAATATAATGTTTTGATTCATTTTTGACAATCATTATTTATTCTCCAATAAATTCACTATTAATCCAATGATTGTACCTACCACAATACAAGCGTTGTTTTACGGTTACCATAGTTAACCATCTTGTTTCACGAATATCTTCTTCTATGATACTAACTGGAAACCATGCAAAAAACGTATGTATCCTAGTATCACCATCACGATAATTGGGGCTGATCCATCTCATCATTTATTCTCCATACCTAAGTTTCCACTCTGATAAATCAACATCAATACCAGCGGCCTCTTTAATTTTATTTACTATGTCTAGCCCACTATTTACAATCACATTCATTCTATCTCGACCTATTTGGGGAGATAACCCTAGTTCTAACATGGCAATATCATTTACAATATGCCGAATAATAGATTCCCACTGGTCTTTAGTAAGAGATAATGTTGCTGTAATCATATTTTGTTCGTTAGTCATTATTTTTCTCCTCAGTATCATACCACAAAATTACTTTGGTTCCATAGTCTGTACTAATCATTATTTTTCTAGGATTATATTCAACTCCTAGTTCTTCACAATAATCTTCTGCTTCTCTCGTCAAGTCCTTGAGAGAAACGGGTGCGGACAATTCTATAAGATTATCTTCGTTCATTTCTTTTCTCCAATATAATAATAACTTTAATCTACGATACAACTTTCAATAGTCATATCTTCATAACCACCTTTATAGTAAGAAGTATCTCCATATCGCTCTTTTTTAGGTTTGGCTAATTTGGCATTTTCAACAAAGTTTTTGGCTTTATTTTCGTCAGAGAATATTTTTACAATTTCTTTGTCTGGATGGGGTTCAAATGGCCCCCCAATAGTATCTTGATAAACATTTTGTTTTGTTCCAACAACAACATGAACATTCATTAGTTTTTTCTCCAAATTTTGCAAAATAAAAACAGCAACACTCAAAAGATAACTACATTGACCATGACTCATTGGTCTAATAATAGGAAGTTCATTAGCCATTTCATAAGTGGTCAAAAAAGTTTGTATAGTTTCTTTAAGTTCGTTAGTCATTATTATTCTCCAATGGTCTTATAAAGAAAATCGGCCAACCTCTTGATTCCCTCATTGTCTACGCTAAATGACACGTTAGATTCTTTCTTGTCATTGTATAAGGAAACATGGTGAAGATCATCATTAGAAAAAATTTCCATATAAATTCCATAAGTTTTATCAATATAATGTTTTGATTCATTTTTGACAATCATTAGTTATTCTCCATATTGGAATTAGTTTACTTTATAATCATCTACAAGTAAAGATACATCCCTGACATAATCATGGCTACAACGCACAACATCAACAAAATGGTTTGCACTTGACGCCCGAGTAATAAATCTGCCGTTACCGCAACGGATTAAGACCATATGATCGGGTAAAAAATCAGATAATCGCTCAATATCGCCAGAGGTTAAAAACCCATGCTGTTCTTCTATTTTACTAGCAAGGTGATGATCATATTTTTTGATTTTGTTTATCTGGCTAGTCATAATACATGAATCCTTGTTCAAATCCCCAATCTACAGTCACATTTCTATCTTCTACTTGAACTGTAAAGAACTGATTCTTTTGGTGAAGTTTTTCAAATACTTTAAATGTATTTGAAAAACACACCAATAGATTTGACATGTGATTACGGTCATGTAAGTCAAAGTCTGATTCATCCCAACTAAAATCAAATACGAATCCATCATTATCAATAACTATTTCTTTCGCTACAGAAATCAAATCTCTTGCAATACCGGGAAATTGTCCTGTAGTATCAACATTGTTTACTTCGATAATATCGGTTATATCTGGGTTGGCCTTAACGAATTTATTGTATATCTTATAAAAATCATTTGATAGTTTTTCACTATCTTTTTTCTTTTGGAGAATATACTTTAGATCTTTTTTAGCAGCATCTTCTAACTGAATTTCTAATGGAAGAAAACTATTGAGAAGTTTGGATTTAGACATGGCAATAAGTGCAATTTGGATCTTCACAAGGAAGAATTCCAGTCCCTATTTGATCTTTAAGAATCTTATATGTCTTTTCAACATCTTCATACAATGGAGCATCTGCCAAATGAAGATAACTAGCATCAAATACATTTCCGATTGGCGGATATGCTACTATAGATTTTTTGCCTTTATAGATTGATATTCCAAATATCTCAGAAAGTTTTTCTACACTCTCTTGATATGTCATTTGATATGGATAGGTGGGTTAATTTGGATAGGTGGGCTTGGACGACCGATTGGCCTATCAGGAAACTTTATTTCAATAAAAAGCGGGAAAGGCCGAGTAGGCGTAGGTGGAATATAATTTATAATCTGACCAGACTTGGTGATTATTATTTGTGACTGATTTGGATTTTTAATATTATAATTATTTTGAAAGTAATTGCCATGCTCTTTCCACAAGCAATTATGCAATTGAGAAGAAAATTTCGTTTCCTTTATATGTTTTTGCTGTAAGTGATAAACTTCTTGCTTTTCTGGCCGACTATGAGTAGAGGCGGAAACAGAAAGATTAATAGAACTCAGAGTAATCTTATTTTCAAGTTTTTCAAAAGAAAGTTTAGTTTTCATGTTACTTTGTGAGGCGTTTGAGGTCTTTTGCGAAAAGTTCTGCATCTTCCCTGTTGAGGAATTTTACGGTGACGCAGTTGTTGTTGTCAACTGATATTTGTCGGCATCTGGCCCTAGCGATCATATTTTCTACATCATCTGTATTATTATCGAAATTAACCACACCCATCGTCCAAAGATAAAAAGTGAAAAGTAGATACAACATAGCAGACTCCTTTGAGGAAACCGTACCGGAAGGAAACAACATCACTTTAGTTTCTGTTCTTCTTGATAATCAATAAATTTGTTATCCGTTATTTTATTGAAAATCTTGCGAGCCATTTCATTCAAGTCATCATCGGTGTTCTTTTCATCTGTGCCTTCTTTATTCCATTCATAGCCAACACCCTTTACAGTTTTGACTATGTAGCCATTCTTCTTCGCCCAGGATTTAATTTCGCTGACTAACATTTGGATTTCTCAGGGAAGAATATCATCAATATTTTCTCCGGATAGAATCCGGTCAAAATAAAATCTAACATACCAATCTTTGGCATTAATCATACCGTGTAATGTCATTGCATCGTGCAAATCTTTTGGCAATTTGCCTTTTGATTTTTGAAACGAGTATTTGCACAAAAGATACGGGGAATCTTTGATTTGTTCGATTGTATAAGATTCCATTGAATTGGTTTCAACCATAGGGAATCTAGGTGCTAGTATCTCGCTCATAGATAATATCCCACCAAGCAGGCCAGTAAGAAACCAAGTATAGCACCTAATGATAGAGAGGCAATACCAGAGGCAATGCCACTATTTTTTTCAACTATCTCCCAAGATTCATTTCTTTTCAACAAAATATAGAGATTCCATTCCCACATATTCCTCCTTAAATTTTAAATATTAGATTTTGCTCTCCATAAAGTTATTTATTCATCACGCTGTGATATATGTTATTATATTTAAAATAACCAACGAGACTTGATAAACTTAAGCCGGTCTATAAATAAATTTACTGCTATCATGGTATCAATTGGTGTTGCAATTATTATTCTTTTTCCCAAAATAACTTGCTCAACAGCCCAACAAGGATATTCTCGAAAAGCATATCTGTATTCGTGTTCTTGGATTATTGGATATATTCTGATGAATTCATTGCCAATTTCGGCTTTATTATAGTCGATATTAATTTTGTTGATTGGGTCACTTAGATTAATCACAAGAATCTTAAAATCTTTTTTAAATTCTTCTAGTTTAGGTTTATTTCCATTGTCATCAACCATCAAAGGTTCAAAAACTTTCACCAAATCTTTGTTTACTGCTAGTTCTTTTCCATCTATTTCAACTAGGATAGTTTTATTATCTGAAAAACTACCCAGCATTTCAAATTTTTTGGGAGTTTCTAATTTTTTACCAACTAGCCACTCTCCATTTATGTTGGCTTTTACTGGTGTGCCAGCCGCCAAGTATGGGTAATGCAAGTATGTGCTCATTATATTGGCAAATCTAGCATTTCGTTGCCATTTTTGTCTGGATAACCGTATGTCATATTCTCTACAATTTCGTGAACACGATCACGATATTCATTGTCATCAACATTCTCAAGCCAAGAATCCAAAAGTGATTCTGCTATTTCTTTGTGAATCCAGTTCTTAAATGGTTCGGGCCAATCACTAATGGGACTTGCGTATATTTGCCTTAATTCATATGCACTATATTTATCGAAGATATTCATGGTCATACGTCAATAAGATTGAATTCTCTAACAATAAGATAATCTTCAAGAACTTCAACGAGTTCTGGATCAACCCCGCAGTAAACCACCTTGCCGCTTGGGCCGCAAAGATCATAGCCATTTCCACAGGCGACAATGCTAAGTTTATGCTCATTCCTATCGTCAAAAATCCTCATGAAATTATTAGAATCCATTTCAGCCTCTCCCTATTTCCTTTGAAGATAAAATGCTAATAATGGCGTTAATTGTGTCTTTATTCCAATCGTAAAGTCTAGCGTCCAACTCCAAATTAGATTGAGCCTCACTACTAAGACTTTCATAGCCCATAGTAAAGTTCTCTACGGCGATTCTTTTCGCTTTCGGGAAACGAACGAGGGCTTTTTCAATCAAGTCGTTCATATTAAATAGTTTCCTCTGGGGCTTCTCTCTCAACACCCCTAGACCGTACCGGAGGGAAACTATTTGTCAAGATATTCTTCTATATAAATTTCTGCTAATTTATTATTAATTTCTTCCAATTCATAACAATACATTATTTCCGACATTGCAACGTATTCGCTATACAGATCTTGTTCTTCAATGTGAATCTCGTCTTTCATTTTTACTCCTTTAAATGCTGTTTGAATAGAGAGGTGAATCTTGAATTTTGCAAAAATTGTGGTGCTAACGCATGAATTTCATTCTTATCATCTTTGTCTATGAATTTATTTACGATATCTTCTGTTGTTTTTTCTAAGTCAAAATCTATAATTTTATCAAAAGTGTTTGCGAATTCTTGATGTGCAAAACATTTTACTTTTGTGTTATTATCTGAGTGACAAGACATAGATGATACATGCCAACCAATTGGTGAGTAAATAATGCTAATGTCTTGGATAGGGGCCCTGTATGAATTATACACCATGTGATTTTGATCTTGATCATCGAATCTAAAATCTGCCGGGGTGATATGACTTAAGTAAAAATAATCATCATGCTTATTTATATTCCTGTAGTCGTGTATATTGATTTTTTGTAAATTTTCAAAAGAAGTTACAAAGCCTTTGTGCCATGAATTCGATAACGGATCATCTAAAATAGTGAATCTAAAATCATAGTATGATAAATAATTTATGCAATTTAGATTGTCGATTTTGTTTAAAGAATCTATATTTTGAATCTCATCAATATCCTGGGTGCAAATTAAATCTCCTTCTTTGGCAATCTGCAGTATTGCATTTTGTAAATAGTTTCTATGGTAAAATTCAACTATCCAACGATTTTCTTTTGCCTTGAAATTATTATGTCCTAAAAAATTACCCTTGTATGGTTTTGGTAAATTTTCGAGTTTAACATATAAGATCCTATCTTCATATTTTTTAAATATGTCTTTATATTTTTCATAGAAAAAGGGCTTACTTAAACCGCTAAAAGTAGAATTTGCTTCGGCTAAAATTATAAAATCAAAGTATTTTAAGTCATACTCCAGTCTAGCCTCCAGGAGCCAGACCTCATTATTCATTATTAAGCAATTATATTTTTTCATTGTTTCATATTGAAATGAAAATCATTAGTATCATTGTCGAAACTGCAGTCTAACACATCTTCTCTTGCCATAATATTCAATATATTATTTACACCTCTTTGGAAAAGATCATTAGCTATTTTCTCTGCTGTTTTTTCATCATCGCTTATGATTAGTAGATCATTTTTCTTTTTGCAGAAGGCTCTCATAATTAGAACAGTTTCTTCAAGCATTAAAAACGAGTCTAATTTGCTTTTTTCAAGATATTCTTGAACCTTTCCAACTAAATCCTTAGCCTTTCTTCCTGATTTTATTTGTTTTATCATATTTCTATGAATATTTTTTCTTATTTTATTTGCCGCTAGCACTAAATCATCTTCTGTCATTTCTATTTTCATGATTCTTGGTTATATCATGGATCATAAAAAAAGAAAACACCCACAGGATTTTACTCCCATGGGTGCATTTATAATCTAAATTATAAATTAAAAATATCAGTCAGCGATAAAACCTGGGGTAACTGTTAGTGCATCATTTGTTGAAAAACCGGCTCCGTCCTTAACAACAACAACGATTTCTTCTTGTGTTGAAATCATGTTGAGTGTTCTTTGTAGACTAACGCCTCCATAAACACTGGAATCTAAGCAACCTTCGGTTGTGTATCCGTCATTTGGAGTAACATAGAGCTTAGCAATGTAATCGTTCATAAATAAACCTCCTTGTAATTGGATGGATTATTCCATCCAATATTATATATGCTTGCTATAAATGATTTTTATTCCTTACTAGTTGAAACTATATTATTTCATGTCAAATCTGGCATTTCATCATATTTACGCACCGTCAGAGAGAAGTCTAGGGGTGATAAAGCCTATACTAGAAAGAACTGTTAATTCTGGGATTTTAGATAGACTTGATTATTTTAATATAATCATAACTGGCGTTTCTAGAGAGTTTGTAGCAAACAATATCAGAGGAATTTCTCCCAAGTTCACTATAAACCTAACAGATGAAAACCTAGCAGAAAGAACCACCCTTCATAAACTATATTTGACGGCTAAGCCCGAGGATAAAGTATTATACTTTCACTCAAAAGGAACAAGTAAGATCAACAATCCCTTTTTAAAGTCATGGACTGACAAACTGATATATTTCGTTATAGATAAACACCAAGAATGCCTAGATTTTTTAAATGAATACGACTTAGTTGGCCCAAATTATTGGGGAGAGTTCACTCCGGATAGTTGTAGAATAAGTTGTGATTTAGACGATAATCCACCGCCCCATTATTCTGGAAATTTCTGGTGGGCTAAAGGATCCCATATTAAGAGATTAGATATACCAATAGGACCAGATTATAACGACCCAGAGTTTTGGGTTTTTACAAAGAGGCCTTTAAAGGCAGTTGCCATGAGCGTTATAGTAACTAATCCCTATACCGATAGGCATGATTTTGAAAGTTATAAGGATGAGAAACCTAGATTTTCTTTGTTAAATTAACAATTAAAATGGATGCTTGTCATACCAATTTCTTCCAACATATTTAAATTCTTTTTTCTCGCAACATTCAATATACTTTTTAAGACCATATTTATCTCCAGATTCTTCAAAACTTGAAAGGATAAGCATTCTGTGAATACTATCTGGGAATTTGTCCCCGATTATCTCGCAAGCATAGCGATATGCAAAGTCGTAATTTTTGAGGAAAACGCCTTCATGTTCTTCTGGTATTCTGGACTTTAGAACACTACGAGCATAGCAGTATGATAGGCGGGGATCATTGTAGATCTTCTTATCAAGTCTTTTCTGCAACTTTTCGTCTTGAACTTTATGATTTCCGGTGTGCTGAAAATAAGAAAAAAGATAATGAATGTTTTTGCTCAGAACCTTCTCAATCTCAGGAGAGGCTTTATCCCCTTTTTCAAGAAACACTTTTAGATACTTATAGGCAAGTGCTGGACTGGTGCAGAAATAATCATCAAGTTCTTTGGTTCTGTCGATATTATCTTTAAAATACCAAAGAACATTCCTTACCAAATGATTGCGAAGGTGCTTATTATCCGTCAAATCAAGATCAAATTTAAGTTTCATTTTTTATTCAACAAAAGAAAGAACTGGGATTTGAAGTTTAATCATTTCTTGGGCATATTTTCTTGAAAGTTCACCGTATTCTACCAACTTACTCTCTGCCTCATGCCAGCGGCCCTTAATAACTTCACTGGCATAAGGAAGAATGAGTGTTGGAACCTGCATTATAAAGGGCTCTGCTTCTTCCCACCTGCCCCCAATTATAGATGCGGCATAAAGAGCGGCCAGTTTAACATCTTTTCCTCTACGAGCAGAATCTAAGATTGCTTGCTCTCCCATTTTAAATCGACCACCAATAATGTCTAGAGCATACTCATAAGAACTTTTGGCATCTTTTGAAATTACAGGTTCGCCAAGTTTAAAACGGCCCTCTAATACTTTTTTAGCATAGTTCAAAGAGCAAACAGGGTCTTTGGAAATACTTTCCTCTCCTTCTTTAAAACTATCGCCTTGCGAGGCTTTAAGATGGATGGCATAAGACACACTCGATTCTGGTGAAATCGCTATCAGTTTTTCAAGTTCGGGATGCCTTCCCTTCTTAATTGCAATATCATATGCTTCAAAGGCAAATACCCTATCAATTTGATCGCACATCACTTGTTCCTTTCATACTGACGCTTGCTATCGTGCCAATCATATATTTGCTTTTCACTAACCTCCATCCCATAGGCCATAAGTAAGCCCTTCAACTTCTTGCTGATACTGTTCTTTTTATTGATCATTTGATAATAATTGGCTTCCCCATCGCAACTCAAATTTTCGGGACTAAGTTCTCCATAGCAACAAAGAACAGCCTCAAGAATCAAATTATCAACATGGGTGAATGGATTATATTTAATTTCCTTCTCAACAACCGTCCCATTATCATCGACCATTTGGAGCAGAGGATAAGGAACAGTCCAAATCGTACCTGCATCATGCTTATATCCACGACTTTCGGTTGTTCTAACCTTGGCTTTAGTTGGATTTACTTTAACTACTACTCCACGAGTTTTCTCGCCATTGCCACTACCGAAAATAACATTCATACCAACACGACATTCTTCACGATTCATTTTATATCCCCTTATAGTGTATAATCAGATCGAAAACTATTATGAAAATAAAACGCAGCATTAGGGATCGGAGTATTATTAGTCCAAAGATGCAAGAAGCATTTTTTCATAGGCTCTGTCATCTCTGTGTATTCTGTCATATATTCCATTCGGATATAAGACAAGAGATTAGAATAATAATCTTCCAACATATAAGACGGAATCTTATCTTCCATGATATATCTCCCTATTATTACTGGTTGATGCCGAGTTTAGCGAGAATAGCAGCCGCCTCAACAGCAGTATCGCTAGAACGGTTATCAATCTTAGGAAGCGTTGGGACTGTTTCCCTCAACTTATTGACCCTGCTATAGACGGCACTATTGGTGACGCCAAGTTCCTTGGCAACATCAGAATAGTCGCCGCCGTTACCAAAAACTGCATTGATGGTATGAATAAACTGATTCAGACTAACCTTGTAATTACGGCCGCTGGTCTTAGCCTTGGGGCTATAGAAGTTAGATTCAGGCTTAAAATCAACGTCACGACAGCCAGTAGAAAGATTCAGACCATACTGGATTTCCATTTCGATTCCTCCGGTAGAGATTTGTGTTGCGGCAACCTAAACGATTGCTAATCGCAACACCAGAGAACCGTACCGGAGGGAAACGGAGTGTCTACATTTCCTTTTCTCTATTTTGTCTCTTCTTTATCTTGACTACGTTTCTCTCGCAGTCATTGCAAAAAGTATTCATGCGTCTTTCAATCCCAATATCATCTAATGGGAAGTTTACCACGTGAGTTCGGTCGCAAAAACCACAGTGTTTTTTAACTCTGGCTATGCCGTTATTTACTGCCAATAATTTGTGATAAGGGCCTGGCTTTTTATTTTTCATTTACCCTCCCAGTTGATAAAAAGTTATTATATCAACTAGAAGAGATTTGGCAATAGATGTTTTATATATCTTTTATTTTATAATTCAAGATTCTAGGAACTCTTTTTTCCTTTTCTAATATCATCTACTGTTAATCCTGGTTGAAATTTACCAATCATTCTTTCAACAACTTCTCTTGGAAGAGCTTTGTTTATATTTTTTCTACTTTCTTGACGTTTCATTAATTCATCAATATCCGGAATTGGAAGTTCTTCTATTCTAACCGAATAACCGTACTTATCGGCAAGCCTGACATACTCTGAACCTTCCCATGCTTGAGTCATAGTATTATCAACAACTATTGGAGATAAACCATTCTTCATGGCCTCTTCAGTTCTTTCTTGATTTAGTTTATGATAATGACCTATTTTAGTCACATCAAAATTATATTTTCCATCCTGCATAAAGAAATCATCGGTGGAAAATATCTTGCCATTTCCAACTAATTTTTTAGCAACCGTACTTTTTCCGGAACCTGATATTCCCCTCATAAGTATTAGTTGTTTATTTTCTTTATTTTCTAGCCAATTTGTGAATTTTTTCATAGTAAAAATATGTAGAATTGAGCGATTGAATTATTGTTTAAGTTTTTCTATGTTTTCTAGCAACTCTTTGTCATCTGCAATAGTTGCTTCTTTTATAAAATCACCTAGATTTAATACTTTTTGACTTAATGAGAACACATTTGCTTTTCTTTTATTTTGATTCTCGGTATCTTTGATATCTATAAAAACTTCTGGGTCTTCCCCTAAAAATTTCATAATATCTTTATAAAAAACAACATGATCATCGCCAATTAAATTTTCATAGGCCACACGATGATATTCTATATTGTTTAATAAACAAAAACAAACCGCATCAGCTTCTTCTTTTAATAAATTTATTTTATATTTAGTGTATTTATCATACGATACATTTACGCTAACTATGTTATTTTTATCGCTGTTGATCTTATTACCCCACGAACAAGAACTAACTCTTGTGACTTGACTTGTCAACCATGAAATATATTTTAATAAAATATTATCACGAGTCAAATGTATTATTTTTATATTATTTTTTTTTATATATTTTAAAAAATCATCAAGTTTGATAGAATCCTCTGGCGGTAGCCAATAATTCTTAAGATGATATTCAAAAAATGCTTTAAATCCAAAGTATTTTGACGGAACAACATCTTCCCATAGTTTTAAGTATTCTTCAAAATTTCTATTTCTATTGATTACGAATTTAGATGGATCGTTTCCAAGTATATTGGCCAATTTTTTTTGAATCTCTATATTATTAAATAGTTCTGCTTTTTTTTGTAGTGATGTGTATTTTATCTCTTTATCCGGCTGTAACAACTCATATTCGCATATTATATTTTTTTGATTTGTTAAAAACTCACATAACATTTGCGATCCACTTCGATGTGTCGTGATAATTATAAATTTTTTTGCCATAATTTTAAATCTATTAATAAAAATTAGCAAATATATATATCATATGATCAAAACAAAAAATAGAGATGAATTTTTAGAAACAATTTCACATCACATGCCCAAAAATCCTCAATGTATAGAATTGGGTGTTTATAAGGGAGAGTTCTCAAGAAAGATTTTAAATATACTCAAGCCAAGTAAACTTTATTTGGTTGATCCATGGTTATCCGGAAGTGATAAAAATGGAAAAAATGAAACATATGGGTCTGCTTTAGGCAATATGAACACAGCATATTCGGGTGAAGGAGAATATCAACAAGTAATTCAAGGCTTCTCCGATGAAATAAAGTCAGAACAAGTTATCATAGATAGAAATTTTTCATATGATGCGGTTAAAAATTTCCCAGATAATTTTTTTGATTTAATTTACATAGACTCTTGTCATTTATATGATTGCGTAAAATCTGATCTGAATGATTATCTTTGTAAACTAAAAAAAGAAGGAATAATGGCTGGGCACGACTATTCAAGGTTTGATGATTTTGGAGTCATAGAGGCTGTAGATGAATTTGTGATCAAAAATAATTTCAATTTTTTTGTATTAAACGAAGAAGATCATGATTGGGCATTAAAAAGATTGACTTGATTTATGATATCTGTTTTAACTTTAACTTATCAAAGAAAAAATCTATTAGAAGAAGCAATCTCCTCCTACTTACAGCAGGATTATAAACAAGAATCTGAGATGGTTGTGGTCAACGATAGCCCTGATGTTGAATATGAATATGATCACCCAAGAATAAGAATAATCAACTCTAAAGAGAGATTTGGTTCAATAGGAAATAAACTAAAGTATTCGTACCAAAAATGCAGGGGAGATTACATCTTTCGATTAGATGATGATGATTTGATGATGAACTTTGCGTTATCGAACACTATGGAAACAATAAACAAAAATCCTGATTATGAGTTATACAGACCAATTTATAATTATCTGTTTTTTAACAATGAGTTTGAAAAAATTAACTCAGGAACCAATACAGGTAATGTTTATAGTAAGAAATACTTAGACAGAATAGTATTTCCAGATAAGATGGTCGGTGAAGATATTGATATCACGTTTGGTAACAACGTAAAATCTTTCAAGATGGAAAAGATACATCTAATATACAGATGGTTTAAAAGAGAGAATAAAAACTATTATCATGCTTCAAGAGAAAACAATCAGGAGGAAATTGATAAGAGATTGGTTTTTGAAAAAGGCAAGATATTCTTAAATCCACACTTTGAAAAAGACTATCAAAATAGTCTTTTGATTAGCTCAGAGGATTCTCCCCAATAAGCGTCCACATCGTATGTGTCTCTGCTGTATATGCTAAAATGTGACGTGAAGTGCTTTCCGTGGTTCACATGAATGGCCGGGTTACGGCAAACCCATTTCTGTCTGTTTCTTCCTGGTTCAAGTAGAACTCCACCGTTTCTGATTGCTTCTTTAAATAAGCTTTCAAAGTGGTCTACTGCTTGACTAAATATCATGGTCATTTGATGAAGTGGCTCATGATCGGCTGTCTTTTTTTGAAAACCTCTATCGCATATCCCCATATAGTTCATATTTGTGGTTACACCATTGTCGAAATCTGGGTAATCAAAATAACCATCTGGGTATAGGACATCATGCTCCAAAAAACTTACATATTTATAATTTCCTGTTTGCTTGGCAACATAAAGAAGTTGTAGAATTTGGATTATGATATTCAAATGACTGCTGCTTTTTGTTAAAGCCTGAGTCTCATAAAATTTGTTGCCCATTATTGGCTGCCAAACACAAGTTAATATGTCAACATTTTCAAATTTTTCCAGGGATTTTAAACTTTGACTTACAACTTTGTTTACATTATTATTTGTGTAAAAAATACCTAATTTTTCATTATTGGTATCAGGTAAAGATAGGTAAGCATTTTCGGGAATTTTTCTAGATCCATGGCTAGACTCTACTTCTAAATGTTTGAACACACCAGGTCTTGGATCTCCAAATAAATCATTACTAACCTTTACTTTCAAAGTTCCATTGGCTATCTTTGAATCAAGTATTGATTTTACGTCTTTTCCGCCATAAGTGGCCTTGTATATTATCATTCAAATATATAGTAGTATAAAACTAAATATAAATTATGATATCATTAGCTGTTTTAGCGTGTGCCGTATTACTTTTCACACTATTGTGCGGACCTGTTGTTTATCTTATTTCCAAAATTGAATTTATTCCTCAAGTAATTAGAAATATACTGGGGTTTGTTTGTCTTTTATTTTCTGGTTATTTATTGGTGACTGTACCGATACCGATAATCCAACTTTTTTGTTTTATTTCAATTATTTTTTCATACGCATCTATAAAAATAAAAAAACCCACTAGGCTCAATTAAGAACCTAGTGGGTTTGAAATGAGGATACTAGTTCCGTTTTTTAACGGAAGATGCCACTCTTGTTCACAATATCGCAAATTGCGAACTTGCTTGCGGTGGGATCATCGCCAAGGCTAGGGTTGGCAATAGCAATCGTGCTAACCTTCTCCAAATAACGATTAACAACAACCGGATCACTCACCTTGCGGAAAAGATCATCAAGGGTTCGCTCACCGGCCGTATACTTAACCGTACGATCAAGAAGATCACCAACATTGAATCCACCATGCTCTTGAAGAACTTCAATAATATTCTGGACTGTTTCCTCATTATCAAGAACGCTTTTCTTGAAACTAACAGTCTCCTTGCACTCAACATCAATGCCCATTGATTCAAGATCACTAACCGTGCCTTGATCCAAAGTGCTAACGCTACGGCGGCAATCACATCGTGCAGTAGCAATATCACCATGACCCTCAATACTTTCAGGCTTGGCTCCATCACGAATACCAATCTCGGCAAACTTGGCCCGAATCTGCTCCTTGAGTTCATCCTCAAAAATCTTGAGTTCATTTTCAAGCATGGCCTTAGCCTGCTTCAAAGCACTGACCTTATCGAAAAGATTTACACCATCAACACTACTGGTAGTATTGAAATCAATCTTTTCGTAATCCTTCTTCTTACTAGCGGCACTGGTCGCCTTAGTATCAACAACGCCACCGAAACCACTACCGGAAGTCTTAGCCTTAGCCATTGTATTTTTATCCCTATATGATTTATCTTGCTACACGGAACACCCGCATAGCACCACCGTACCAGAAAGAAACTACTTCGAGTTAATAGTCAAACTACCAATAAAAGGCTTCAGTTTAAGTTTAGCCAATTTTGTAGTAGAACCAAGTTTAATATCAGAATCTTCTGAATGAACCACAATACCAACATTTTTCTTATCTGTAATCATCCACAATACTTGTTTAGGATGATCTTCCCATTCAACAATCTTAGATTGTTCCAATAGCAATTGAACTTTAGCTTCTTTGCTTAATTCGATCACAGATGGAATATCTGGTTGAACATCTGGATTATGAGGATCAGTCATTTTGTTTCCTTACTGTAAGTCATTGTATCGAATAACATCACCAAAAGGAGGCTTAACATCACTGGTCAATACCCACAATGTATTGAACTTTTTAGGATCTTCTCCAAATTCCCCATAACCATCTGTGAAAAATACACAATAATCAGGGCGAATCTTTTTGTCAACAAGATGCTTGAACACCGGAACGAAATCAGTCCCGCCACCACCCTGCAAACAAGGCAGGGGTTGATTGCTATTAATCCAACGACCAGTGTAAACATCTGCATCGCAGTCCATAAAGTAAATATTAGCATTCAATTGCTTTCGGATACCATCAAGTTCCGAAATAGCATTTTTGAGATCTTCTTCACTCATGCTGCCACTTGTATCAATGGCGTATGCAATCTTAGGCTGATTAGGCCCGTGATAACTCGGGAACACGAAATCACGATCAAGGAATCGCTTGTTAGGCATACTCCAATTAGTATCGGCCTTGGCAAGACGGTCAGTTCCAAACCTGAGTTTCTCACGCAACTTACTAAGCCAATCAATCTTGGGACGAAGATGACTGACAATCATACGCTCCATACCAGCAGGAAGCAAACCCTGACTCTTACTGATGTTGAAGGCGTCCGAAACTGCTCGACGTACATAGTCTTTCATTTCACGACTAATTTGTTCCTTATTCTTACCGTTCTTCTTAGGAAGAGGAACTCGTCGCTCACGAATATCTACATACTTCTTGCCATCACCATCACCATCTTGATTATCTTCGCCTTCATTTTCATCGAACGATTCAATAAAAATATCAATCTTGATTTTTGGAAGTTTATCGGCTTCCTTTTCAATGATATTGTAGATTTGCTCAACATTCATCTTGTCATACTTGTTCTCAGATGAATTAACATCCCAATTCTTATCAAAGCAAATCTTATCAATGATTGGAAAATACTCTTTGCTTCCAAACTGATAATACAAGAAAAGATTAATCGCATAGTCTGCGGCCTTATTCCACAGAACATGATTTCGATTCATAATTCTTGAACTATGTTCAAAAATAAAGTGACCAATCTCATGTGCAACAAGAAACAAGAATTGCTTATTGTCAAGAGAATTGACGAAATTGAGATTAAAGATGATATGGCCGTTCTTATCAATACCAGCGGTAGGGATAAAATTATCATCCTTGGTCAAACTATATCGACACCTTTCACTAACACTTCCAAAGAATGGAAAATGATGAGCGAATCCAAAGATAATAACATCAAGTTTCTTTCGGAAACTATCCTGTTCTTCTTTGGTGACTGTGGAGAATAGATCGACTACTTCCTTCTTAGCCTTACTCTTTTTTGCAAGTGCTTGTGACATTGTTATTTCTTCCTGATTATTTCGATTATTCCGCTCAGTATTCCGAGTAATGACATCATTGTAGTATGTTGCTCCTTTATGCGAGCATCATGCTACTGGAAATAAGTTCCTGATTCTTTTCAAGCCACTTACTCACCATATCGCTCTTGTAGCAAAGATCACGAATCTTATCATTGGTCAGAACACGACGAATAAACAACGCACCCGGCTCAGGACTAATATCAATTACGACCTTCATGCAGTTATCAAGAATCTTAGCAGGAGTCTTGCTAGAAAGCAAGGTGCTTGCAAGATTATTAGCAACAGCATAACTGACGCTGATCCTCTTGTTATCTTCCTTCCACTTACTCTTTCCGGCAATAAGATCTTCCATGTTGGGAAGATTCTTGCAAATATCAAGATAACTCAGAAGTTCAGTAGCAGGACTTCCGACACAGGCACGAATATCGGCAAGATTCTTGCTACCGGCAAACAAATGCTTGCTGACATACCCCCAACTACGAGGATTCGTACTCACGCTATATTCATCGCTTCGATCTTGGAGAAGCAAATCCTTCCTCCAACTAATGAAGCCGATAACATCCTCATGAACATTGCTCTTGATTGCCCAATCAACCCAAGTATCATAATCTGGAGTGTAATCATAGACCGCAAATCGGTCAAGAAGGGCTCCACTAAGAGGATGAACATGGCACTTATCTTCTGCCCGATTACCAGCAGCAACAATATACCAATCCTTGCCAAGATGGTGAGGCCCAACCTTGCGGTCAAGAACCAACTGCAATGCCGCATTTTGAGTTGATGGGGGAGCAGTATTAATTTCATCAAGGAAGATAATTCCTCGACCCTGCCACGGGATGAACTCTGGCCTAACCCATTCAACATGGGTTGCAGTCCCCTTTTCATTCTTCTGAATGATAGGGAGTCCACGAAGATCAATACTGTCGAGGATATTAAGGCGAAGATCAATCATCATATCATCATCGCCATCACGACTCTGATGAACCTGTTCGCTCTTACCAATGCCGGGAGGGCCAAAGATCATCATAGGAAGATTGATGTTGCGATTACGACGAACAACATCAGTGATTCGGCCGTTGATAAGATTCTTATGAAGATTCAATCCGTCGCTCATTATTCAACCCTTGTAAAGTGGAAATTAGATTATCGCCAATAACCCTTGGCGACCTGCACTGGTCAACCGTACCGGAGGGAAACTTTACCAAAAATTACTCATCCCAACTATCCCAACTATCTTCTTCTTTTTTGAAATATTCTTCAATCCACCAACCAACCCAGTTATTGATTTCTTTTTTCTTTTCTTCACTAAGATTTTCATACTTTATAAAACTACCGAGGAGATCATTTTTTCCATCGGCACTATAGAGTGTCATTTTAAAAGTATATCCATAAATATCTGTATATCCACCTTCTTTTGGAGAATATTCTGTTTCTGGTTCGTAAGGAATATACTCGCAATCAACATCGCAAACAAAACTTGCGAGAATATTTTCTCCGAACAATTCACCATTATCAGTTTCGATAATAACTTCACGAATACTCATGCTTCATCGTCTGTTGGGATATCATAGACATCTTCGTAGTCATATTGATGGCAATTTTCCTCGATTTCATCGTAATATTCACCAAACAATATGTCAGAAAGACTTTCGCTGACCGATACCCTCGCACCAGTACCATTTGCAGCCGTACATTCGTTCCACTCTGGCTCATTGTTATGATCAATTTCAATATCGCAACAGTAATCATCTGTTACGAAGTATTTAATTTCTTCTATATTTTCTTCCGACCAAGAACTTGAATAACCTGGTGAATAGCAAAGGATAGACTCAAGTTCTTTTGACTCATTTTTTGTTACAAAATCAATATAAGCTTTAACAAATCTTTTGTTCATACTATTGTAGGTGTTCTCAATCATCCTCAAAAGTATTTCACTATGCAGTCTATCGCAAAGTCGGTCTTTTTTGATCTTCACAGCATACAGACAGGCATACTTTGGGGAAACTGATGAAAAGACTAGCCCTTCATCTTCCCCGGAGTATGATCCTTTCAAAACATTGAGAGCATACAAGTATGCAAATTTTGGATTGAATTCTATGTTATATGTGAAATTTCTCATTCATCATCAATGATAGATGGTAAGAATATCATCCACAACACGAACAAAATAACTGTGGGAGATCTTACACTTGGTCAATCCATCTTCTTCGATATTAGACCAAATATTGATTCTATAGTTATATCCGAAAACATTTACAACCTTGATCTTGAAATAATTCTTTGGCTTTTCAACCTGCTTGAAAAGCAAATTAAGAACTTGGTCGTCACTGATACTAACCGCCTCATTTTTATCCATGTTTTCCTTTACTTTTTCAGCTTTAAGCTTCACTGTATTTATCCTTTCTTTAAATAAACCTGTGAGGTTTACAAACAAAAAATCTTAAAATCTTACCCAAATTATACTCGTTTTTGCTCTTGATTATCTTAACAGTATCGTGGTCTAGTATCTTGACTTTATCATCTGGGCTCATTGTTAGTTCGCACATTTCGCCCCAAAAAAGACCTAATTCACTATCATGATATTCTATGTCATGGCAAGGGCTATAAAGTCGATCTTCATTATGATCAATTTCTATAAAAATATGATCGTTATTAAAATGCTCCAGAATTTCTTTGAGTGAAATTTCTCTAAAACAATCTATGCCCTTATTTTTAGCCATTTTTTAGATAAAAATTGCCTTTGATGGCTACTACTTGATCATTCATTTCTTCAATGAATCTACCAATTGTTGTATGAGAAGGATCAATTTGTAGATGTATCGACTGTTCTAGACTTAACTTCACACCAGTTTTAAATAATTCATAGTAATAAGACTCCCCTACGCCAGAGGATAACAACCTTTTGCAAAGTTGCACATAATCTTCGGCAACCATGAATTATTTCTATTAAAAATGTTTATCGAAGTTGTTCCGAAAGCACAGTATATGCTGCAATAATTTTTTTAGCAACTATCGGATCACCACCTCTATCTGGGTGGTGAATTTTCATTAGATTTCTATACGAATTATTCAGCATTTCAATGGTGGGCATTTCATTAAAACCCATCACAGAAAGAGGATTATTATTCTTGATTTGCTTTCTGGCTTCATCAAGATTCATCTTTTCTGTAAAAGTTTGGTTCCACTCTTTTACATTTCCCCTGCCGTGTGAATCGTCATAGGTTTTATAGCGAGAAAAAATATCACTAAAGTTTCTTTTCTTAGCCATTTTCTTTCCTGAAACTATCCAGCATTTTAGTTCGTTGTTTTTCACTATCTCTGATTAGATCAACAACCTTGCCAAGATTTGTGTCAAGGTTTGTTTCAATTCTTTGGATTTCTCTTTGGATTTCTTTGAGCCTATCTCTCAATAAAACGAAAGGCTTGAGAACGTCCTCGACTAACAAGTTTGTGATTTCAGAGGGGATAAGCATTTAATTTAATTTAACCAAATCAAGCAAATTGAACCATAGGGAGTCGAACCCTTCCTTACCGGCCGCCCATTAGAAGGAACTGTTAATAAGACAGTTGGCTGCGAATAGTTCTACATTTGTTCAGGACAACCCACAACCGTACCAGAGGGAAACTTGATCCTCTTGATCCTAGTCGCTACTATCGCAACCATAAATATTGCCACATTCACTGCATTCATGAACGTGCCAACAATTTCCAAGATGCTTAATACCTCTGTAATTACATTCTTGGAAACTCAGTTCGTGATATTTGTGATCACAACCAAAATGAAATACACGAACTTTACCCTCCCAATAATCATTGGTAATAGCATATCCATGATGTTCGTCAATGTAATACAAATTGAAATCATGATAAGTATCCCGGCCTTCATGAAGAATTTCACCGGTCTTTTCATCTCTAGTAGACAAACTCTTAATTATGAATTGGCGAAATTCTTTATGGAAGAAACTATGGACGCTAAAATATGGACTTCTGGCCCATTCTTTCTCTGTGATTTCTCTCAGGTTAGGAGGGGCATCATTATATCCACCAAACTTAGTTGAGTCAAATTCTGCAATGGTTGTCATTTTAATTTCTCTTTTTAGTACCAACTTACAAGTCGATGACCATTCATAGCGTGTGCTATCCACATTTCAACGAAATCTTCGTACTCTTTTTCGTCAATGGGATATTCAAAATACTTCTTTGCCTTACCATACCCAACATTGCGAAGAATGTCTGCGACTTTCATCACATCATCAACTTCAATAATGTCTGAGTAAAGACTTACTCCTGTCAATTTTTCTACAAAACTATTGTAGACCTTGCCACGAAAACTTTGATTTCCATTACCGCTACAAATGCCGCCACTAACATTATATTCCCCATCAATGTTTGCTGGCTTTCCATCTTCCATTTGCCAGTAATTATCCAATCCCACTAGTATTCTCCTTCAAGAAATCTTGACCATAAGTTTCAATCCAGCACTTAGCAGGATTATAATAACTTTGCTGCTTTGCCATCGCACTCAACAATATTTTTTTGTGAAAATCCTTCTTATCTTTTTCTTTAAGAATCTTCATATATTCTTGTATCTTAGTATATCCTTGGTCTAAAATCCATTTTTCTGCCATCTTCCACCTTCTATTTTTCAAGAAGGTTTTTGCATAATCAACATTCCTGCTTGAACAAGCAATCTTATTTTCAACTGACTTTTTGAGTCTTTCTTTTGAAATGTTTTTTGCATAAAGAAAACTATAATTAGTATCCCAACGGGGATTAAAAATAGATCCCTCTGCTTTATTATTCTCAGCGAGTTTGAACCTTCCCTTGATAACAAACCTTGAATAAGAGTAACTGCTATATGCTTCTTTTGCGATAATAGATTCTGCTTCCGGCCAACGCTTTTTCAATACATATCGAGCATAAAGATAACTACTTCGGGGACATTGAAGAATTGTTTTCTCAGCCTTGGGCCAAGGCTTCATCAGAACGTATCGAGCATATTCACATGCCTTATGTGCTGCTTCGTATTTGTAAGGAATAGCATTAAGAATAATATTTTCTGCTTGCTTATTCTTCCTTGAAACATACATATCAATTCTAATTCTCATACTCACAATCCTTGCTTGTAATTAAGTGTATTATTTTCCCAATTTTTATTCTTTTCAAAACTACTCAATATCTTCCACTTATCATATCTTGATTTCAAAAGTGGAAAGTCATCCATAAAGAAATAGAATCCAATATTCATTGGACATTTTCCGAATTTATGACCGGGACAACCACTACCTGTATGGAATCCCCTGAATCCTTTATAGCCAAAAAGATGCTGGTCTGCGTCGGTGAGATGCCCTATACGGCAATATGGATTTTGATTAGAATTTACAAGACAACTAATACTACCGATCCAGCCGTTATATCCCGTTGGTATATGTTTCTTATAACCGCCCCAATTAGTTTCTTCATTCAAAGGAGATCCATGATAATTGCTAACGGTATCAAATCTTAATTCTATTTTAAGATTTGATATTGCGGTATCATAGAATTCTTTCGATTTAGTGACAAGCATATCGCCAAGATCACTAACCCGCTCCAGATTAAGCCGGATATAATCGGAGTTTTCCATATCCTCAAACCGTACCGGAGGGAAACTTCCGGCTACTTTTGGAAAACGTTTATAATATCCCCGATATTTTCTATCTGAAGAATTTCGTCCTCGGTCAATCTCTTGCCTAATTCTTCTTCTATGGCAAACAGCATTTCAACTTTAGCGAAACTATCTTCCACTAATTCTGAAAGATTAGTATCTTTGCTAACTTCCTTGTCAAACTTGCTGAAGATGATATCTTTAATTCTTTCTTCCATTGACATCCCTGTATTCTATGTCTTTGAGAATTTCTCGCTGTGTTTCAATTAGTGTGTCGGCAACACCACAAGATGAATCCATATTTCGTTTCCACTCATAATGCTTTTCAACACGCTTGACATTATATCCACGTTCAAGACAAAATTTTTGAAGTTCTTGAAATTTCATAGATATCTCCTATTACAAATTATCAATATTTTTTTCAATGAAATCAGCAATATCATTGAATGAATATTCACCATCATTCATTTCAGTTAGGTATGCTTTGCCAAGCAAATCGCTTTTGACATATCCAATATCCGATCCGATTCCTGCCCAATTTCGAACCTTTTTAGATAAAGCGCCAGTGCTGCCGTCAAAAGTATGAATGCTATCTTTATCGCTTAACTCGCCAATCCACATCAAAGATTCTTCGATATTTTCTTCTTTATTAGATTCATAGTAAATTTCACAAAGAACGCCCAAACAACAGTGGGAGGTTTTACCTTCTACGGTTCTTTTAAGATAATTTTTACCCTGAGTATAGTCACCAGATCGTAATGCTTCGGCCCACTTTTCTGCTATTTCTTTTTTCATTTTATTTTCTTAATCAAATCCTAACAGAATATAAAATCAAATATCTGTATATAAGTTGGAGGACAAAATGAAATACAGATTGTTAGTGATTTTTTTAGTTTCTTTTTTAATTGGATCGTTTTCCCTTAATGTGATTCACTATGAAGCCATGATTAGAGCAGAAAACGATAAAAAGTTCAATGAAAATTTCTATTCAGAAATTATAAACAAATTACATAAGAGAATAATAGAGTCAGAAATTTAATGTATTGGGTTTATTTTTTCCACCAATTGGCATCATCATTGTCCTCGTTGTGAATATCTAATCTTTTTGATTCTAGTTTGACTATTTCATAAAGAGCATCTAATTGGTCTGAAAGAATATCTACTCTTTTAGATAAGAGACTATTAATTTCATCTTGTAGTTTCATTTCTTTTTGAATATTTCTAGATAAAATCGCAACTGTGCAGACAATGCCGATCAGATAACTGATGATGAAAATCAAAATGTCTGTGGTTGTCATTATTACTCTATAAGCACTTTAATCTGGGCATTCAATTATTAGATGGGAATCGTCATTGGCGTAACATTCTACTTGAGTTTTTTGATTGATAAGTGTTTCTGTAGTATTTCGTGCAAAAACTCTTAACAACTCCCTTAGATCATCTACATCCAGGTCTGTTTTAATACGGAAACAATAATGACGATAAGTTTGAGACTTTATTCTTTCTATTGCACCGTCAAGATTTTTACTGAGAAGAATTAAATGATCTTTTATTTTCCTGACACATTTTAACTCTTTTTTATCAAGATGCCAATCAAAATAAACTACACGGATCTTTTTCTTTAGAAATTTTTCAATTTCTTTTAGATCTTTTTCCACCGCTTCTTTCAGCAGGGTTTTTGGGTCAACGAAATTGTCAAGTAGTTTTTTATTCATTTACTTGAATTTTGTCATCTACAATAAAAGAATCAATAAATTTAGCCAGTTCTTTTAGTTCATTTCTGGTGATCGGAGGTTGAACATAATGGCTGCTTAAACTAATGTTAAGATTATCTCCATTTTCCTTTAAATGAAAAATGAAATTTTGGCCGGTGTAAGTGTGCTTGGTTTCCATTAGTTATCATCCTTAACAATTTAGTAACTGCACTCTTTTAGGTCACGCTCAATAGTCTTTTCAATTAGTTCATTAATAAATTCTAAATCATAAACTTTCATGTTGTATTCTTCCATGAGTTTAAGAATTTTTTCACCTAGTTCGCAGAAATTGTTTTCCATAACCTAGGCTCCTAGTAAGGACATTGGGGCGTTAGACTGAAACTTCTTCTTCGTCTTTCATTTCAAAGACTGTGGGGGCTTTAAAATCCCTATTTCCCGTCATCCAACTCTTGATCTTCATTTCACGAAAGTAATCACTAACTGTGGGGATAAATCCCAAATCTTCTTTAACGTGCTGTTCACCAATAAAACGAACAGGAATTTCTCTGCCGTTACTATTGGTGATTGTAATGCCGAAAATCTTTTCACACATAAAGATTCCTTCGCTATGATGCCTTAAAGCACGATGGCGAATATCGGCCATATGACTCTTGCTTTCATCAAACCAATCATGAATGGCCTGATAATCGGCGGGAATTCCTCCCCACTTTTTAGCACTACTGATAGAGTGATGATATGGGTGAGACATTACTTCAGCCTCTTGTTCTTAGGACGATTATCGGCAATGGCAGTATTGCCGTGAATCTCACTAGGATCAAGATTACAACCGTTCAAAAGATGCTTGCAATATCGGCGGCTACAATATGCAGGGCAAGAACAACCCCAACGACCAGATTCCTTATTCTGTGCAACAATATAGATGCGATTGCTGCTTTCGCTGCGAATCTGAATACGGTTAGTCCACTGTGCATTATCTGGCAGACTAACACCACCAGCCGGCATACGAATCGTAATATCACTCATTTATTTTTCTCCTGTATTTGTGAAGTCTACCCGATACCAAACCGTACCGCAGGGAAACCAGGAGGGCAAGGAGGGGGGATTATATTTCAAGACTACAAGTTTCTAATTCATTTAAGCATCTAAAATTAGTTCCATTGACTGTCATTTGCCAACTCTTATGGTAGTGTCCAAAATACCAACTTTTTGGTTGGTAAATATTAAACAATTCTTGCAAGAAATATCCTGTTTGATTTTGATACATCTGAGTATGTGGATCCAACAAATAAGGAGAAATAGTTTCCGGACAATCATGCGTGAGCATAATATCCGGCTTGATGCTTCTATAAAGTTCCCTAGCCTTCATGAATTGTTCAACAGACACTTGTTCTTCTGACCACCAATCAATTCCGATAGTTCTGTATTGTTTATCAATACTATATGCTCCACGGTAGTAGAAAAAATCTATTCCGTTGAAATTAACCATGTATCCATAGTCGCCAAGATAATGTGGAATATTAATTATTTTTGAATAGTTATCGTGATTACCGCCGACAATAACAAACTTTTTTGGATCGACATTATCTAATGTAGAAAAATCGAAACCCAGGTCGCCAATTTGGACTATGTATTCATGACGATCTTTCTCACGAATTATTTCGTGCATACGTCTATATTTGCCGTGAACATCACCCAAAATAGTAATAATTTTTTTCATAAAAAATAAAATAACCCTCCGCACGAACCTATTAGGGTCACGAACCTATTAGAGTGTCGTGCGGAGGGTTTTTAACAATAAATTAGATTAGCGATAACGGCGGCAGCAATACCATTTGCCATTATTGCCTTGTGCATAACCTACGTCAACAGTCGTGAGGTTGCTATTAGCATAGCAGCAGTTGTTGTATGCGGCCTGTTGGGAGGAACCGCTCCCGCAACCCTCATACCCGCTGTTGCCTCCCCAGTGACCAACACGGCCCGTACGAGCCATGATTTCGGCAACACCCTGAGCCGAACTGGTATCGCTATAACTTCTGGTTGGAGTTTCAGAAGTATAACTATATTGCCGTGGGGTATCTCCCCCAGTATAACTGTATGTCTTTGGGGCAGAATAAGTCGGGGTATTATAGGTGTTATAACTGCGTCGAGGACGAGCGTGAGCAACACCACTAATCAGAACACAAACAAAAAGAGCAGCAACAAGACGATTCATACTAACCTCCATGAAATGAAACATATGGTATGATATGTTTCCTCCTAATCAAACTCCCCATACCGGGAACCAGAATACTGTAGTGTATTGAATCAATTTTGGCAAGTGGAATAAATTGTTTTGCCCATCTTACCTAACCTATTCAAAATTCCGGTTCGATGGGTTCATATGCGTCATATTGACTCATAATATCCGTACGAAATTTACCCAACTTTTCTTTTTTACAACTAGAACAGCATTTAGTCAATGGAATATTATATCCATCGTAGATCCACTCGCTAATCTTACCGCTTCCACAATTGCATTCGTGGCTTTTTACATTAGGTTCATTCATTACATTTCTCCAAGAAAGTCTCGGAGCATACGGGCAGTCTCAATAAAATGCAAGCCCTTTGCGTGGGCTTCTTCTATGATGCTGTCCACTCCATCATAAATGCTCTCTGGATAATTCGCCAGAATCTCATAAAGAGGAAGTGTGCTGTATTCATTCTCAAAATACCAATCGGTTTTGTTTTTGTATTCGGCAATATCAAGATTATTCATTACAAATACCTTTGAATAAGACGATCAATCATTCCAAATATAATCCAAGGAATTGGACTCAAGGCAATGCCAATTGAAAACAAAATAGATAATACAGAAATAATAATTAACGAATACATCCCGTACTCCAATTCTTGGGCATACTTTCAATCTTGCAACCAAAACTTTCCCAACGCCCCACAGTCCAAGGAAACTTGCTTTCGCTTTTAACGTAGACTTCCCAACCACGCTGGTAGTTCTTGATTGTACCCTCAATCTTACTGCTCATTTCCTCTGTGGCAGGGGATGCAGTATCATACCGGAGCATATCCAGTGGAAATTCACCATTACCAGTAATTTTAGCGTACTTCATATCAGTCTCTTAAAAAAAGTTTTAATCTGTTCCTACCAACAACCGTACCCGAAAGAAACTTGACTCTTTTGGACTGACCTGCTATATTGTTTTTGTTGTCTGATTTTTCTAAAAATAAAACAAAAGGAACATACAGTGCTAGTGCTGTGCCGCAAGGAAAGCGAAAAAATTCACATCCCAGAATTAAACGTAACGATTACCCTTGTAAGTGTCGAGGGAAATAGAGCAAGGATAGGCGTGGAAGCCCCAAAGAACTGTAGTATTGTTAGAGAAGAATTGTTAGTTGACAACAAGCCTTGGGTCAAAAAGACTCGATGAGATTTTACCACTAAAAAAAGGAGACAAAAAGAATGAAAAGTAGATATTTGTTTATAACAGCAGCATTTTTAAGTTTTGTTTTGAGTGTAACCATATGGTTTTTATTTAAAAATGAAAATCAAGCTATTTTTGTTGGAATATGGGTTCCTAGCATATTGTGTCTAGGGAGGTATTTCGATTAATGGATAATTTCTTTCTTTTTATAATGGGAATAGCAATAACCCTAATCTGTGGTATGGGGGTATTAGTTTATTGCGTTGCCCTAGGGTTATAAAAAAGAGCAAAAAAAGGTTGCGGTTATTGAGCCAGCCGGTGGAGCCGACTTTCGGGCGAGGCTAAGGGTGCTGGCCCGTTCTGAGTGAGTCCACTAATATTCAACCTATAACTGAAAGAAAGCCGTTAATCATATGACTTTCTTTCAGTTTTTTGTTTCTATAAAAATATGATGCCCTAATGTAATCAAATTTTCAAATCCCATTCCATCGAGATTAGATGGATCATCTTTATATTGCCAGTAGGGGCTGATTTTAGGATCATAAAAAAGTCTATGTCCAGAGGGTTTCACAAAATTATATGAAACCTCAACGTTTTTGCATTGCACCCATCCGCAAACATCCCTCTTTTGTTTAGCAAAAACTTTCTCTGCTGTTTTTGATTCATTTTTTAACGTACATCCCATAAGCAATAATTGAACTTTATTGGGATCATGATATTCAACTGAATTCGTAATTATGTTGCGAATCTGCCAATGCTTATAATTCTCCCCAGCACCCAAATGAAATCGAACTTTAAGCATAATATTACCTGGCTTTTTCTTCTTTATTAGATCTTACCGATAAGATTACGATTCTATTATTTAAGATTTCTATATGGTTTACTAATTTATCATTCTGATATTCTAGTTTCTTATTCTGGTATTCTAAATCACTAATTATGTTTCTATACTTAATGTAATTTTTTTTCTGATTATATATTGTTGTTCTCTGATTGTATATTATTACTCCAAGGAAGACATAAAATAGAATTCCTATAAATATTGTTATAAAAACTTTATGGAATTTCATGTCCATAAGCTCTTTCTGATTTTGATTAATCTGATCATCATATCTTCATCTTCTTTATCATATTGTTCTTCGATGCTTGTGAGTTTATCGAGACTCTCTCTTATAATCTCTTTATCTTTTATCCTACTCTCGCAGATTTCGCTCCACTTGCTAATATCGTGAGGATGTTCACGATATGGTCTAACGTTTTTCCACCAATTATAAATTTCTAAGATTTCTTTAGAAGATTCTGCTTGGGGTGTTGGCTCGCCGTAACCCTCAGTATATTCTTTCTGGTATCCATTTTCTTCATCTTTTTTAAGACCCATCGCCCAATTAAGATATTCGATACCGCCTTCTGCGGATCTCTTATATTTTCCTCTTTCTTTTTTATCTTTGCTTAGATAATTTATCCAAGAAAGTTCATCTTCCACAAATTCAGATAATTCAGTAAACAAACCATAGAGTATCTTTTCATCTACTTCATGATAATGTCCTGGCTCTAGGCCGGTCTTTAAATAATGAGTCTTATCTACAAACCTATTATTTAAATAAGTTTTTATGGAATTGTAGAGATCTGACGGGTAAAATATAAAGTCTTGAAGATTGCCAAGAAGAGTATCGGAGAGATAATATCTAATCGGTCTTTTGTTCTCTTGTTCCTTTCTCCAATCTTCCCAACCTTCCATTGTGAGTCCAAGAGGCTTATCTTCACCTCTAACCCAATTTGCAAATTTGCTACAAGTCCAGTAATTGAATCTGGTTCTTAACATAGTGAAATTTTCCAAAAAAATTAGTATCGCAGTTCCGTGTAGACCACTGCGTAATGTATATTAAATTTAACTTACACTCTATTGGCTGTCGATAACCTCAACCCAGTAACAGTATAGTGATCGACCACTATTTTTTTGTTACCAACAAGATAGTATTGTTGTATATACGGGTACTAATTTTTAGTTTGGAACAACGACCTTTCTTTGAAGTGTTTTTTTGCAATATTCAAACATACGAATTCCACTAATATCTTTGTTGTTTTTCAAGTCAAAGATTCGATAAAGTCTGTGAGTGCGGTTCTTAAAATTGGAATCTTTTTTTAATTTTTTAGGGCACTTAAAACGAGGCTTGTATAATTTAAGAGAATTATAATAATGACGCAAAACCGTTTGTTTAAAATGCTCCCTAGCGAAGAACAAGAGATTGGGTTTTTTGTATTTATCATAGTATTCGACTATAGCATAATCCATGCCTCTAACTATAGAAGCCTTATAGGCATTTAAGACTTTTTCAAGGTCTAGATTATTTTTTAACTGAATATGTGTGTTATTTTTTACGAAATCCAAGAACTCTCCTGTTACAGGAACAAAAGAACCTAGCATTTTTTCTTTTTTGCTGATTTTGTGCGGCATAGTTCTTTTGCTTTCGACAGTATTTTTTCTATTTCAACTTCAATGAAACTTAACTTATCAATTGATTGTCCTGCCACAAAGCCTCTTTTTATTTCTTCTTCTCTATGCTTCTTTGAATATCTCGGACTTATCCAACGATATTGTTCATTTTTTTCATAATCCCAAACAGTCATCTCATAAACAGTTTGCTTGTTAGCATCAAAAACCACACCAGTAGAGCAAATAAAATTTTTGCCCCTTTTCTTATCATTTGAGATTATGAAAGCATTTTCTCCATAACAATCCCAAAGAAATTCAGCCCCATCAGTAATTGAGTAATTGACACTGATCAGATAATCTTTTAGGGTGATCTTAGTTTTCATTTTAGATAGTAGGCTTTATACTTTTTTCTGTATTTTTCAGATACTTGCCAAGCAACTGTTTGAAAATAATTTGCAAGTTCAGGACTAACGCTAACCGTAGACCCCGATTCAGTAGTAACTTCACAAGGCAATCCCTTTGGATCTAATCTATGAATTATACTGTGAAAAACACATGCTGTCAAATAAGCCCCGGTAGGATTTTCATGAACTTCATCAAGAAATAATTCAAGATCTGGTTTTTCATTACGAACTATTTTCCATGCTTCGCCAACAAAACAAACTTCGCTATAGGTATTGTCCTTCATAGCTTGAATTAGTTGTGAAGTCAAACTTCCCTGAGCCCATAAATTACTTTTATGTGCCCAAACCAAGTATAATATCGGAACAGATTTATTGTCAATTAGACTACAGAATTTCTTTACATATTCTTGATATAAATCCGGGTCTGTGTATGGTCGCTGACTAATATCTTGCAATACAACAAAATTACTCAATTCACTTGTTATTACGTTTTGAGCATCAGGGCCACTCCAATGACCCTCTAAAGATTGACCCCCGACAGCAACCACTTTAGTTTGTATATCTACGCCCACTGTTTTTGCAAATTCAACAATAACTCCTGGAATATCGGAGAAGTATGTATGGCTGTTGCCAACAAAGACTATTTTTAATTTTTTGCTATAAGGAGCATTATCTAATTTGCGCTGTCTAAGCCAATTTAGATGAACAACGTAATCAGCAGACTTTCTTGTTGCTTGAACAGCACTGAGAACCAGCCCAGATAAAACTGCAATGATGGTTATGCTAACCAGCAGTTCAACAAGGGTGGTTCCACGCTTATTCATCATATGGAAATTCTTCTACACAAACCAACTCATGATATTCATCAGATGGATTATCAAACCAAGGTTGTAAGTCAGGATATTCCATTACTTCAACTTTTCAATCAACTGTCCGACAGTCATATCCTTATCTTGCCGACGAAGTTCAAGCATCATAGATTGCTTGACCTTTTTCTGCTCATTGACATATTTCTTAATATTACGATCCCCTGGGTGGCTAAAAGCGAACAAGGTAATTCTCTTATGTAGTTGATCGAGAATTTCCCACTTCTTTTCAGTCTTGATTCGCTTGCCAATTTTACCCTTATTAATATCATCCATCAGCCACACAACAATACCGGGCTTATTAAAATCTACAATTTCACCCTTAAGCCTAATAATAAGTTTAGTGTAGGCGTAACTATGTCCCCACCACCCCTTATCAATAGTCATCTTTTCTTCTGCTTTATGGAAGCGATCTTTAATCAAGTTGGTATAAACATAGATTAATGTCTTGGTTCGCCCCCAACCTTTTTCTCCAAGAACCTTAGTGTTAATCGGGGCATTAACGATAACATCTTCTGCTTCCGGCCAACGACCCTTAATTATATACCTCGCATAATCAACACAACATTGAGCATCTTCAAGGATAATATTTTCAAGATCCTTGTTTCGCTTTCCTTCATTGAGGGCGGTTATAAGTGCTTCTTGACTAGGTGAGAGTTTAGGGGCAGCCTTAGTATTATTCATTTTATAATTATTGGTTGAGTGATTATTGTTGTTAAGATAATTTGCGTTAATGAAGCCTGTGCGGTGATGCCGAGCCAGATTTATATTATTCAAAATCACCTGCCTTGTATTCGTAGTCAGGAGAGTCTACTGTTTCTGTTACACGGTAGCGATTATAAACAATGATCTTATCATTATCTAGATCAAATGTAATTTCGCCCTCGCAACCATCGTTGTTAAAATTCACTTCATCATGACTTTCAAGAACACTCCAAATACAACTATCCAGAATGTTTTTAGTCTCATGAAGATCTTTGCTTATATTTTCAAGGTCTTCGCTTTGCGGTCGGCCTTTTTCACTAAAACTATCCAAAAGTTTAGGATTTTTCAAACTACACTTAGCATAGGCGTTGCAGTCGTAGAAATCATTGAAACTATCTCCACTTCCCTCATAAGAGATAGTAATGAATCCAGTGTTGGGATAATTCTTTTTAAGACTCGCCAAAATTTCTGACTTTTTCATTGGATTTTTCATAATATTATTTTAGGTGTTCAATAATTTTTTCTGTAATCGGAACGGTCAATCCTATGTTTTCATCGGTTTGAAAAAAACTTCCTTCAATACAAGCATCATCAAAATCATCTAATATTGCAAACTTTTGTGCTTGATTGTTATTTAGCCATGCCTGTATTTCTTCGTTTCTCCTGACCCATCCACCTTCTGTCCATCCTTCTGACCTTTCAATTACGGGAGTGCAATCAAAAAGTTCAAGTCCATGTTGACTGAGTGCTTGAATAACAATATTTTTATCTTTTTCTTGAACTCTCCAAGTTGAAGAAAGAACAATTTTTGCTTCTGTTTCTCTGACAATTCTTGCGACAAGAGCCACAAGAATGTTATCAATAAAATCAAAACCAAACTTTTTTATTGTTTTTGGAGTGTTTAGAACCCCATCAACATCTAAGAAAATGATTTTCATTTTGGCGTCCCCACAGTCTCAAACCGTACCGGAGGGAAACTACTTCTCAAAACAACCGTACCCAGCCATATGCTCAAATGTTAATAATCCATTTCTTGGGCTTTTGGCATTAGTGCAAACTCCCCAATTATAGCCAAGTGAATCTTTGTTTGAATTACTTTTTACAAAATGTTTGCACCCAAGACTACAATCAGGATAGTCTTTGGTTTTATCTTTCCATCGTTCAATTTGTCCTCCATACTCAAAATAATCGGTAGGAAGAATCTTTAAGTCTTTTAGGTGTTCCATTTTACTTCACTATTTTTTGGTTCATATCTTTGAGAAATTGAAATTGATTTTTAACTTTTTCTTCTACTTCCTCTAGAGGAAGATTTGTAGGAACACCAAAATAACATGCGGTCTTCATAATATCAAGCCAATTTTGATCCAGTGGTGTATAACAACCAGTTTTCACCATATTTGCGTAAACCTCTTTGGTAGAAAAAATTTGATTGCAAATTATTTTAGGAGCAGGGTCCAAAGTAATATCATGATTGATACCATTTGAATCTATTACCCAAGCATGCTCAATAAAAATACCACTTAATCCAATCACAATACCTTCCGCATACAATAGTTCAATTACATTCTGGTCAGTTAATAGTTTTTGACTATTTGCAAAGCACTGTTTGGCAGCAGGCCGAAAGTGAGCAAGACTTATTGCTTTCTTGATATGCTCCGGATGATGCTTGTAACTTACTGGAGACCAGCCGTTTTTCATCAGTTGATGAAAAGTTTTAGCAACTCTCTTGTTCAAACTTTTTCTCCAATAAATTGAAAGTAAGCTTTTACAAAGTAATCTTTTAAAAAGTAACCATTGGGAGCTTCCAATGAAAGAAGAAGCATTTGTTTGTGCATATCTTCTGGAAGTTTGCCTTTTGAAATATTAATGGCATAAAAATAATTTTTCATTGGAATATAGGAAAGCTGAAGTGCAAGGCTTTCACATTCTTTTACACAGTATTTCAAGGAGCGTTCCACTCCCTTTGACCAAGAATCTGTCCATTTAACAAGATCGCCGCTGTGGGCACAATCATAACCGATCCACCAAATATTTTCCGGCAGGCCGTTTAAATGGCCGGAAAATGTAACACCACCATGAACAGTTAAGTATTCATCAATATCAGTGTTTTCCACCCCATAGTAGCCGCTATCTTTTTCTACACCCACATAACCACAGCGATATTGTCCATTTTGGTTAAATATTACAATGGCTCTAAGACCAGCCTTTGTAATCCAATCTTTTTCAATTTTCATGATAGGTATAAATGCCCAAACGCTAGGCCCATAAATTTCTCTATGGGCCTAGCGGATCTTGCGGGCTAATTTTGTAGGGAGTTAATTATGTTGACTTCAGTCAACCTTAATGTCCTTGGTGTGAGTCTCAGGAACACCATATGCGTTCTTTGCAGTAAACTTGAGCGTCACAGTATTGCCATTGACCTTAGTGGAGAACTCATGAAAAACAAGGGTGTCGGGATAATTCACCATTCCCCGAACAATTTCCTTTGCCTTAAGAATCTTATCAATATCAGAGTCGCTAATCTTGATGGGATCAGAAGCATAAGAAGTGTGAACCGAAGCACAAGCAACGATCATCAGGATAAAAGCAGCAACAATCTTCATATCTGTAGTCCTTTGATTTTTGGTTGGAGGCTGAGACCAGACCGTACCAAAAAGAAACTTTAGGTGCAAGTTTGATGGTTTTTAAAAAATTTTATAAAATAATACATAAACACATGGAAGTAAAATCTAAAATATTAGTTTGCATTGCATTTCACTATGTTGAAAAAAGGATAGATTACGTAAAACAATTATTGAATAATTACGCTACCTACAAAGCGGATGTTGATATTATTGTAGATTCTAATAAATATATAAATTTAAACGCTAAAGTATGTGTGCATAATTTAGAGCATCCTTATCATTTAACATGGGTGCACAGAAAACACTTTATAGATAATATTGATAATTATGATTATTTTATGTATGTTGAAGATGATATGTTGGTGACCTACGATGCATTCAATGAATACATATCAAATTTTGATGAATTATGGAAATTGGGACGTGTTCCATCTTTTATTAGAGTTGAACATCACAATGGAAAGAAATTCGTAACTGACATTACCAGTCAACAATCAATTAATACAACATCAGTTAATGGTAAATCTTTCATGACTTTATCACAACCATATCATGCTTTTTGGATTATGCCGAAGAAACAACTAAAAGAAAGCATAACTCCAAATTTTACCAAGCTAGATACATCAAGAGAAAATGCTGCTTCTTATCCTATGTGGGGATTAGGTAAAACTCCCATGGTTAGAATAGAAAACAATCAAATAAGCGAATTGTGCTATTCATATCACTTGGCCAACAATTACGCCTCTGATCCCAATACCTACTTTGGAAAGATAGAAGTCAAAGATATAATAAAAAATTAATTAGATTTTGAAAAAGAAGTATATCCCTCTATAAATCCTTCAACTTCTTCTTTTGATTTTAAGAAGGTTGTGCAATTGGCATAAACCATATTATCATCAATTGGAAACATGTTTTCTTTCGCAGAGAAGGCTAGTTTGCCCTCTTTTAAACCACTTTGATAAAGTGCTTGTTTTTCTTCTATAGTGGATCTAGATATCCTAGTTTCCAAAAAGAAAACAAAAAGGATGCCAAGAACCAAAGAAGAAGACAAGATCAAGACTGATTTATTTGGAAGCATAGTATACTCCAATTCTGTCCGTACTCTCGTTAAAAAGTTGGTATTGAACTATGTTTTCAAAGCCCCATCTTATGAAAGATTCTTCGCAAACCTTCTTTGTAGCAGGACAGTGATACTCAAAAGCGATTTGCTTGACAGAAGGCAAAGAGGGAATATCTCTAAAGTATATCTCGGCGCCCTCTATATCACACTTAATTACTTCTGGCTCATATTTTAAAAAATATTCCAGATCTTTTGAGGATCTTATTGCCTTGGCATAAGATACAAACCTATCGTTATCAATATTTTCTTTACTTAAATCTACACCAATAACCTTAAGTGCGCCTTTATTTAAAAACCACTGGGCGGTGGATATTGATGAATAAAATTTGCCACAACCCAAATCCAAAACAACTTTATCTTTAAAATCTAAAAAAGACCAGTGTTCATCAGGTTCTTCAGTTTGTATTTTTTTTTGAGACATAATTGTGCTTTCTAATGAGTTTATTATAGCTTGGGTGGTAAGTTTTTCAAGTATAATATAACGCATAAAATGGAGGGCTAAATACTATATAAATTATGAAATCAAATCATAATTTATGTCCTTCTTGTGGACGAGCTCTTAAAGGAACAAGAAGAAAGTTTTGCTCTACTGAATGCGTACTAAAATCAAGTAATTCAAAACATCAAAATTACAAAAATCAGCACAGACGGGGCGTTTCAAAAAAAATGCAATTAATGAAGATGAAGGGAATGTCGTGTAAGGTATGTGGATACAAAAAGAACTATGCAGCCATGGCCTTTCATCACAGAGATCCAAAGAAAAAATCACACGGTCTTGACTCTAGAGCATGTTCAAATATGTCTTGGAAGTCTTTAGTTCTGGAGGCGGAGAAGTGTGATTTGGTGTGCATGAATTGTCATATGGAAATTCATCATCCACAATTTGAGGCCGAAAATGCAAATAAAATAATGGATGATTTCGTTCAATTCAATCAAACCGAAGTAAATCAGCACCTTCTTAAACCCATGAATTGCGAGCGATGCGGCGTAGAATATCAACCCGATAAACACAAAAGAAAATTTTGTTCCGATAAATGTTATCGCTTAAACTCTAGAAGAGTAGAGCGGCCCTCCAAAGAACAACTTGAGAAAGACTTGTCTGAAATGAATTTTGTAAAGGTAGGCAAAAAATATGGTGTATCAGATAATGCAGTGAGAAAATGGCTTAAGAGCTATTAAAAGACACGAGGCTGCTTGATATTGTCAAGCAGCCTCGTGTTACGTCCGAAGGGTGGGATTCGAACCCACAGTCTACAAATTCAAGTTTGTGTGATTTTCACCACTCCTTGGACTTTGTCTTCACCATATCTTACGATTTAGGTGGTCGCCGTTAAGTCTCTACACGTTCCCTTACGGGCTTCGCTCGGCATTGCCATATGCTCACGCATTTAGGTTTCACCGAATTTGACGACATCCCATACGAAGTTTCCAATCGTATGGCACGAAAATTCATGAGTTTGTTGCATTAACCGTTTTGCTACCTTCGGAAATTAACCAACTGTGCTAGTCTAGAATTACCGTCTTATTCTTCAAGTTTTTTTCAATTCTCCTTGAACAATATTTTTCTAGACTTAACTTTTGTTTTTTCATTTCTGGAATGATTGTTTGACGAATCCAATTTCTTCTGCTTCCTTTGACAACCTTATTGGTTTCGTCCTCCACAGTATAGCAATTCCATTTATTCCTGTCAACGTACTCTTGAAAATCTTTTTTCTTACTTAATAGAAAAGGATGGATGATCTTGAATCCATCGAACTCGCTAATTAATTCAAAAGGATTGTGATTGGGTTGTCCACGAAAACAATTAATTAAATAGCTTTCCACATAATCATTGAGATGATGAGCAGTGATTACATAACCTTCGTAATCCACAACCTCTTTATAAAAATTTAAGCGGGCCTCCCTGCAATCTTTTTCTGTTTTTAAATTTTGGCCCTTACCCACAATGCCCTTTAATCCTAATTTACCACAAAGTTCATGGAACTTATTTTCCATGGCATGGTTCTGTTCTCTTAGATTATGATTAAAGTGCAATGGAGTAATGTTGTATCCCTTGCTTCTCAACCAAAATAAAGAAGATACGCTATCGACACCCATGCTTACGGCAACATAGCAATGAGTTTCTTTTGAAACAATTTCTTTAATGATCTTGATCAAGACTGAACCTTTTTAAATTTTGGTAACTATTAATTCGCTGCCTACTCTCTTTAATGTCCTGTTCCACTTGCTTCCAGAATTCTTCATCAATGCACTTGGTCATAGTTCCCCAAGACACAACCTTATAAATTGTGTTCTTGGTTTCGAATATATTTTTATCTTTATCGAAACCGATTGGGCGACTAGGCATCAATTCCGTTCCATCCACAACGCCATGAATACGCCAAGTGTCTCCATCTGACCTCATTTGATTGAAATAGCAAGCCTTTTCAATCATCCTGACTGGCTTTTCACTTATCTTTTCTGTTAGTATATCGTTCATATTCAGGGATGTCTCCATTCTCCTTGATTTTTAGATCTTCATAATCTTCGGCTACTCGTCTATAAAACTCTTGCTTTATATTGTCTAATACACCGGTGATCATGGCGACTTTAGTATAAGAGACATCTCCCATCACATTAGAAACTACTCTAGAGAAACAATAGTTTATATTTCCAAGAAGTTTTAATACTTCTTCATTAGTTAATGGTTCTTTACTAAATATATTACCATCATCTACGGTTCTTTTCAAGGCCATAACCATAGTGCTGATTGAATTGTCTAATAGCTTTCTATTTTCTTCTGATATGTAAGGCATCTTTTCCTCAAATTAAAGGTTGGTTCAATTATGCAAAAATAGATGGAGATGTCTTGCTTTTCAAGAACTCTATTATTTCATCAAAACATTTTTCGCATAGATCAATGTCATATCTGGTTCCATCTTTACCACTAGAATATCCCCAATCTGCACTTAGGGATGCACTTTCATAGTTACCCAATTTATCTTTGCATGAGTTCCCACAGATATCGCAAAATGTATCTTCGTGAACTTCAATACTTTTATATTTTTTCATATTCCTACCTTTAACTTTATATTAAAAACGTCCCCATTATCTGACGTTGAAACCCTAAATACGGGAAACAGAGGTCAAGGACGTTACCCTTGGCGATCAACTCAAAGGTGAGTGTTAATTCACTTCTTCCCCAGTATTATAGTCAATAACTGACTTTTTACAAGCCTCTAGCATTTTCTTCAAGTTGTGCTTTAATCCTTCGACATTATCTGACACGGGAAGTGATATTTTACCAATGTTTACAATGTCTAGATTTTCATCATGATATACATCATGCACAGTATAAGTAATATCAATTCCTCCCCCAGGAATCTTGGTTGCTTTTTTAATGACACGGTAATTCCACGACATTATTGTATTCCTTTAAAGTTTGTTTTTTCAATAATGAATACGCAAGAAACTTCATATTCTTTTTTGAAATAAGTATTCTTTATCGTGCTCAAGTTTTTGAAACTCTCCCAAGAAAACAATATAGCATAATGGCCAAGGCAAAATATCTTTAACCATTTTATAATGATAAAGACAGTCTTTGGTAATTACCATAAAGTGCGGGATTCTGGTCTCTGGTCTGCATCTAACTATAAATCTTGGATTGTTTTTTCTTTCAGTCCACAATAAAACAAATGCACCAAAAAGACAGTTTCCGTACTTCATATTACTATCTCCATCTTCCTTGATGGATTATACTACATCATCTAGATGATTTCCACAAATTTGGATCAAATAGTTTCATATTCTCGAAATCTCTATTACATTCTATCAAAATATCTCTTTTTACAAAAAACATATCGAATTGTCTTAATTGTCCCTCATAGTAAATATTATCCACTATGTCAAACAATTTAAAACCATGTTGTTCTATAAAATTAGAACGTTCCAGAAAATCTCTCGGGTGCATCTCTATCTGTATAACAGAACAGTATTTTAGAGTTTCAACTGCACCTTTTAATATTTCTAATTCGGCATCATCGACATCTAATTTTAGAAAGTAAGGTTTTTTAAAATCGGTGTCTTTTAGTACTGAATCTAGCTTTTTAGCCTGCATTACACGAAAATTTTTACAATCTTCTTTTGTTATTCTTGAATGTTTAATTTTTTTATTTTCATCAAGACTAATTTTCATTTTCACTTCACAGTCTTCTTCATATAAAGGAAAACTATAAAGTTTGTGTTGAATATCTCTGTATGTATTTTCTATAATTGGCCGAAATTCTTCTATTGGTTCAAATAAGATGTGAGTTTTATCTGAGAAAAAACTTCTCAAAACAGGAGTGTCAATAAATACTCCCACATCTATTATTGTTTCAATAGGAATATTGAATTTTTTTAATAATGAAAAACAATATTTTTGTTGTAAATGTTCCATGGTCTATGACCTACTGTCGTTTAGGATATTTCCCTTTTTATCCTCTTGCCAACAACGATAACCATTCTTGCTGAAATAATTCTTGAGTTTATCCCAAGCACCCTTACTTGATTTTAGACTATAACTAAGTCTGAGAACTCTCTTTTTATTCTCTTGACCATAATCACAATATGTTGCAACAACCCAATCCCTTGCTGACTTACTGGCTTTAACAGAACTCACAACAAAAAGTCCTTTCTTGTTTAGTGGTTGATTCAAACAGATTTTGCTATAGATTCAAAATTAACATTATAAAGTGTGCCATCCTTGTTTCTGTATAATAACCTTGGATCTTCTGATCTGATCCATAAAAATGTATTAGGTAATTGAAAATTTGGATTCGGTGATTCTGAAAAGTTTTCAGATGTTGGCGACTCTGCCAGTCTTATGTCTATGGTTTTAGATGGTAAGTGTTTTGACCATATCTGAAAACTTCCATCAAATCCAACTTCAATAGGTTTCATTTTTTCCATTAAAAGAGCTTCTTAAAAAGGTGACTGTGACTGCTCATGGAGTCTGTGGAAGGAGAAGCGGGAAACGGGCGGGAGAGGGCCAACGGTGGGGAGAGAGAGGCACTAGGGAGAGGGCAGAGGAAAAATAAACTGGTTGATGCAGGATTCGAACCTGCGAAGCTAATAGCATTTGATTTACAGTCAAACCCCTTTGACCACTCGGGAAATCAACCTATATTATTTAAAGTAGACTTCAGTAGCAGCACCCAAAGCAATTGATGATCCTGCTACAACACCAAATGTAAGGAGACATTGCCAAACAATTTCTCCTGTCAATCCACCCCAAATACCTGCAATTGCAATAACAGCAGAAGATAAAATCAAAAAGCAAAGGGTGGAACCAACGATCTTTTTTATTTTTAGATTGTTGTTGTTATTGACGATTTTTTTCATGTTTTCCTTTAGTTGAATAAAAATTTAAAACTCTACTATATATATAGTATAAAGAGTTTTAAATTTATGAAATACACATACACACATGAAACTTTAAAAGAACTTGTTGAAAGTTCAACATCAGTGAGACAAGTTCTTTTTAAATTAAAATTAGTTGCTGCCGGTGGTAATTACGCCACAATAAAAGCATATATTAAGAAGTTTAATTTAGACACTTCTCACTTTAAGGGTCACGGATGGTCTAAAGGGTTTGTTCTACCACCAAAAAAACCAATTGAATCATATCTTGTTAAAGGAAGTAACACTCAAAGTTTCAAACTAAAAAAGAAGTTAATTAGAGAAAAAATCTTTGAACATAAATGCATGAATTGCAAGAATACTCATTGGCTTGGGAATTTAATTCCAATAGAACTTCACCATAAAGATGGAGATTCTTCAAACAATGAGCTTTCTAATTTAGAAATTCTTTGTTACAACTGCCACGGTTTGACACCAAACTTTCGTGGTAAAAACAAGAAAAAATAAATGCCAAAGGCGGGGGTCGAACCCGCACAGGATGTTATCCCGAGGGATTTTCTTACCACTATAGTTTTCACTACCCTTGCGGTTTGTAGTCTGGACTTTACCTTCACCATAACTTCTCAGTTTTAGGTGCTGCCCGTCAAGTCTCTACACCTTCCTGATTTCTCAGGCTTGGCTCGGTATTAGCAGTTAAGCCTTCACCGAATTTGAGCAGTTCTGCTCTAAAAGTTTCCTTTTAGGCACTCAATTTAATATCAAGTCCCTTGCGTCTGCCTATTTCGCCACTTTGGCTTTTTAAAACCAAACCCAAATAAATTTTCAAAGAACAACCAGCAATCGTCACTCCCTCCAACCGTACCGGAGGGAAACTTGGTTTTTCACTTTAACACACTTTTAAACTTTTTTCAAGTAGAATTTCTAATACTTTTCTGCATAACTATCATTCATTTTACACCTTTAAGGTAATTTTTATATTCTTCTAAGAAAATCTTTTCTTCATTCTTTGGATTAGAATTAGAGTGGCCTTTTGCTTGAACAACTTTGTTATTTTTAATTTCAATTGTTACTAGTGGTTTTTGAATTTCAGAGTTTAACCTTAAAAACAAAATAGTAGAATTCTTATTAGCGATATCTTCGTCATAGCTTGCAACGCAATGATTTAGCTTTATTCCTTCTTGAATTAAATCCTCGTGTTTAACTGGGGCTATTACGCTATACCTTTCATTTTTATATTCATATTTTTTAAAAGTTTTGCAAACTTTAGAGAACCTATTTTTAAAAGTTCTACTTTTTAAGACCTCATAATTTTTGCTAGTTATATCATGAAGTGTTTTAAGATATCTTGGATACTTATCAAAATCATTTTTCATTTGAACGTTCATTTTTGCATAATCATGAAGAATTGATAATGCATCTTCAATATCTTCAATTCCCTGATTAGGCAACCCCCTGCAAATATAATCTGTTAATTTAAATTTGTCATAACCCATCTTTATTAAGATATTAAAATATTCATCGTGCATATCTGGAAACCGATTATAGTTGTCAATTGCATACTTTATCACATCTACATTTTTAACCTCGCACCACCGTTCCAGAGTTGCATAATCGACTAATCTCATATAATCAGCCGGAACACTACTATATTCAGCAACCATTGTATCTAATTTTTCAATATAGTAATCCAAGCTATACTTTTTAAAATCACTTATAGTTTTAATATTATAATCAAAATAGATTTGTGCGAATTCTAGATGGTGGAATTTTTCTTTATTTTTTTGTAAAAAGTCCCACTTTGCAAATTTTTCAAAATCCCCCATAATCACAGGATTATTTAAAATACTAAAAAGATCGCTCCTATCAGGTACATAGTAATCTTCACGGCTGGTGATAATGAAGAATAACTGAATCCATTCTTCTTTGCACAATTTATAAATATCTTTATCTCTCGCCAATCCAGAAAGATTGCCAGATGCAAATTTTATACATGACTTAGGATTTTTAATAAGAGTATTTGTCTCTGCGTCATAGAACTTATTATCAATCAGAGAATATTTAACATTTGTTTTGTTGCTAAAATTAAAAATTAAACTTTTCTTGTCCTCAGACTCACTAACACTTTTCAAGTATTGATAGTGCTTAATTTTTGATTCTTTTTTCTTCTTTTCAGCTAAATGTATTTGGTTTATAAGTTCTTTGGTTGTGAAACCATTAACTTGTATAGTTGCTGTTTTCTTGCCATTATTAATTTTGATTGTTCTCATTTTACTTGTTATGGACACCCTGTTCGTTATTAAAATCAGAGGGTTTTGGTTCACTCTCGCACATTGTTAAAATCGCACAGCTAGGTTCACTAAACCATCATGTTAAATCTTCTTATTTGGTTCACTCTCGCACATTGTTAAAATACCGGCACTAGGTTCACTCTTCACGCATGTAAAATCAGATTTTATGGTTCACTCGACAACTATGTTAAAATCGAAGGGCTAGGTTCACTCTTCATCTATGTTAAAATCAAGCAGGTTGGTTCACTCAACTACCTTGTTAAAATATCGAATGATGGTTCACTCACCAAATTTGTTAAAATTCCCGACTGTGGTTCACTCCAGAGGTCTGTTTAAATCCGGACATATGGTTCACTCGAATGCGGTGTTAAAATCGCCGTTTGTGATTCACTCACTATACATGTAAAATCTCTCACATTGGTTCACTTAACTACCTTGTTGAAATCGTCGGGCTTGGTTCGCTCCGGCAGTATGTAAAAATCCAGTCTGATGACTCACTCAACGTTCATGTTAAAATCGTTAATAATGGTTCACTTCTCGTCCTTGTTAAAATCAAGCAGGTTGGTTCACTCCGGCAAAATGAAAAAATCTGGGCTTCTGGTTCACTCATGGACGCATGTTAAAATCAAGGAAACTGGTTCACTCTTGACTTTTGTTAAAATCTCAGCCACTGGTTCACTCCAGTTAATTTTCAACTTGTTCAAAACTCTATACCCAGACTTTAACTTATTGATTATCATTTAGTAAAAGTGTGCATTATTATGCACTTTTTCAATTCTTTTTCAATTTCTTTAACACTCATTTTGAAATAATGGGATGGTATCTGTAAGTAATCTCCTACAATAAATTCAAAAAGCATTAATTTACCTTTTGAATTTTTTAGATAAATTTCTAGTGGTGAATCGTAACAACCACTATTGATTAATTCAACTGTCACTAGGGGCGTACCATCGGTTTCTAAATTACCCACGTTATCAACAATCATGTGATTAGGGGTAAAAGGTTTGTGCTTCCATTTTTCACGATTTCCATTTTCATCAACAACGTCAAAACATTCACATATAACTTTTTTTATTTGATCGATTTGCTTTTTGGAAGATTTAACTATAGGCTGTGGGTCGTACGCATCCTCTCCGAGTAAACTGAAGGCGGTGCATGAATCACACTCGCACATTTCGGTATAATAAATTTTATTTAATTTCATTTCTTTGTAACTTTTTCGTCCCTATAAATTTTTGTGACTAATAATAAGATTTAAAAATCACACGCCCCGTCCTCTACAGGATCCATGTATTCCAGCAAGGGAGTTATTCTATCCTCTGCCATTTCCAGTATTACATCTTCGTCAACGTCTTTTCCTATAACTTTCTTACTTACTATATGAAGATTGTATATTTCGTAGAAACAATAACCTTCGCCGTTGTATTCATCGGTTTGTACCGTCAAATCCATTTTTATATCAACCTCGACAAACGAATCTAGGCCGATGAGAAATTGTAAGTGTATAATTTTGCCGCCCGAAACAAAACCATCTAACTTTCTTTGAATTTTTTGTGTTACGCAAGTGTTGAGAACATCCTTAAAATTTGATTTCATAATTATCTTTTAGTCTCCTTGTTGGTCTTGTCGCTATTTCGTGGCTAGAAATCTTTTCCTGTAAATTTTTGCTCGTTCGGCGTCTTTGTTTTTGAGTCCAGTAGGTACAATTAGTCTACCGTGCCATCCTTCTGGAGCCTTTATATTGGCTTCTACGCACAATCTAAGGACTTTCGGTAGGAGATTACACTCCAAGCCCCGCAGTTCACCATAGGTGAAGGTAAGGAAAAGGGCTTGTTGCATGATTTTGTGGGCTTCGTGGATTGTTACATCTTTATTTGACAATCTACTTGATAAGAGATGTTCTATGTTTCTATCGTATTCTTTTACAAACTCGTCGCACGAAAAGATTATTTTTGCTGCTTTTTTCCTAAAAGATGCGGGTCCGTTTTCAAAGACGTTAGTTGCCCATGCACGGAGTTTGTTTGCGAGTCTAATTGCTGTGTCCATGTTTCTTCTCAATAAACTGCACGTACCTAGACTTTAACTTATCAAATAAAACTATAAGGTTTTAATGAATAAAAAGTTAAAACAACTCCAACATTATAAGCAGAACTTGGATCTGTTTTTATAACCTTAAAAACATTATGATCAATTAATTTAAGAACATCTTTTGAGGAAAGACAACGCATACAATTTTTTCCATCAAAAATTCCAACATCATTCTGTTCGACTTTATCTATTTCTATTTGGCAGAGAAAGTATTCTTCTTCATCTTTAGACATATCAACTAAAAATTTTTCATTTATACTGTTTAGGACATCGCCTAAAGTGAAATCTTTAAAAAAATTTAACTTTTTATTCATTGTTTACTTACCCGGACATTGACTTAAACAGTTTTTCAATAATCTGTTACTCTGAGCCACTATTATCTAAACTCTGAAAAAGTGCATCAACATCTTCAATACTATATGTGTAGTTAAAATGACCATTATCTTTAGCGTGTTTCATATCTTCTACAAGATTTTCCAAAGCATCCAAGATAATTTCCATATCATGCTTTTCAATATAGTAATTCATGTTTTTCTACTTCTTCAAATACTCATCAATATCCAAAAGATTTGGCTGAATGATATGATGGGTGTGTCCCAAATGAGCCATGACATAAGGCTTGGGGCAATCAATTCCTTCAACCTTGCACCAAAGTTCATGGACATTACTCAGGAACAACTTAACCACCCAACGCCTTGCCATAGCATCCACATGACCATCTGGCAGAATTCCACTCTTATACTTAGCGATAACTTCCTTGTTCTTGAAGTTCTTTGAATTCAAGACAGAATCAGCAAGTTCCTTGAATCCGCCTTCAAGGTTCTTTTTTACAAGAAACTCCTTCTGGGTCTTGTAAAGCTTACCATAGAAGCACTCCTCCTTACCAGAGAACTTCATGAAACTCTGCCCGACCTTCCAGCACAGGGTTTTAAGGCTGGCGTTCCAGGGACGCTTTTGACCCTTTTCCCACTTACTTGTGGGATCGAGACCAGCATAACGCCAAATAGCACCAGCGGTCTTTGCCTTATTGATGTCAATATGAGCAACAAGACCAGCAGTAATCACAGGACCGATTCCGTAAACCTTATCCTTCAAAATCTTTGCAATCAAAAAACTATCAGTCCAGTGATCCATAGCCCGTTTGATTTGAGTTTCAAGAACTTCTGTTTGATCGTTCAAGAAACTAAAGAGTTCATGAGGCTCTTTATCCTTGCCAAAAGCGGTGATCTGATTGGTGCTTCGCTTACGATTCTCTTGAATCATATAATAGTAATCAACAATATACCTCACTTCATCCTTGGTGAGGGTCTTAATCTTATTAGTGAGATCTTTATTGAGCCTAGCAACAGTCCCAAGACTTGTCAGGCTATCTGGCATTAGGCTATCTGCAATCTTCTTGCTTGAAATGCCCTTGCCGCAAGTGGGACACTTCTTCTTTGTTACACTTTCCTTTGACATATTATTTTATCTTTCTATGAAATTATGGGGATCACTACTTCTGCAAAACGTCCCAGCCCCAAGTATCTGTTCGTTCGGCTGGTGCAACCAAAATAACATCGCTATTGTACTTGTTGCCCTTATGGTCTTGTTCACCCTTGGCTAAAAGAACCATACAACAAATTACATTACCCGACTTGTTAAACCCATACAGGGGGATTCCGCCCTTGTCGATAGGCTCGTACCATCGTTTGCCGGGAGGCACGTTGAACGTATTGGTTGTAGTGGGCGTCAATACACGTTCAACATTTCCCTGCCAATTAAGACTCAAGCAGCCGTGACACTGCTCAAGAAGATGAACGTCACCAACAACTTCCAAATTACCAATCATTACTTGCTTTTTAGTAACTGTTTTCATGTTTTGTTTCTTTTGTTTTATGGAGACTACTCTCAACCGTACCGGAAGGAAACTTGTTTGTTTTATTATTTGTCAGAATCAGTTAGTTCAATATCTGCCTCAACTGAGTCATCCACGGGGTCGATGCTATGAATATCATAATCACAGGGAAATCCACCGTGACCCTCCATAACCTCTTCCCACTCAAGTTCAATATCATCATCATTAATCATATCGAGATCAAAGTTATCTTTAATATCTTCTACGCTATCTGCAATTACCACAATCGTGGCACGTTCCCTAACACTAGGGACTTCACGCTCAATAGTAATTTCAAATTTAGGCATATTAATTATTTAATGGGAGGTTTGGGAGGTTCGCTACCCTCAAACCGTACCGGAAGGAAACTCGAGTGTTTCAAAAACACTTTCAAGTTCTTCTGATAATCTTCCTTTGATTACTTCGACTGCATATTGATAAAGAAATTCTGGACTAGTCTTGATGACTTCTTCTGCTTCAATCCATCTTCCTTTAATTACATCTTTAGCGTAACCACAGGCATACTCTGGACTAGTTTTTATGGTTTCTTCTGCGTCAACCCAGCGACCTTCGATTACGTCTCTAGCATAATAATAGGCATATCGTGGATCAGTTTTAATAATCCCTTCTGATTCGATCCATCTGCCTTTAATTATATCTTTGGCGTAAAGATACATATAGTGGATTAAAACCCTCTCAGCTTCAATCCATCTATCTTTTAGGACATCTTTGGTGTAATAGTAAACATATGCAGGACTAGTTTTAATAATTTTTTCTGCTTCAATCCAGCGATCTTTAATTATATCTCTAGCATAGAGATAGGCATAATATGGGTCAGTCTTAATAATCTCTTCTGCTTCATTCCAACGATTTTTAATTACATCTCTGGAATAAAGATAAGCATACTGGGGATCACTCTTGATAATCTCTTCGCACTCAATCCACCGTCCCTTGATAACATCTTTGGCATAATGATGGATATATTCTGGACGGCTATTCTTTATGATTTCTTCAACTTCAATCCACCGGTCTTTAATTACATCCCTAGCATAGCAGTAAGCATAATATGGTTCTGTCTTAATAATTGAAAACAAAGCTGTCTTTTGAATATTGTTGGGCTTTTCCCCATTAATCATAGTTCCATTTTTAATGAAACAATCAACATCCTCATAAGTAACGTTTGAGATGAACTGGTGATATTTTTCTGAGTAACTAGTCATTTTCACCTCACAACTCTATTTCAGCTTCAACTTGATAGTCAGATATCATTTTGGTTCTGCTTTTGTTTATCCCGGTATTTCACTCTCTAATCTATACAGCATTTCAAACAAAGGATCAAAATTTCCTTCATTCACTAAATCAATAGGTTTTTTACCGTTAAAAGCTTTATTTGGGGTTTGCAACCAATCGTTTGCATATTCTTCCTTAACAATAGAAGATAGCCTTTCTTTGAATTCAGTAAATTTTTCGGTCATTGTTTTTTTCTTTGGCCAGGGCGAATGGGTGGAATCGAACCACCACAAGGGCATTTGTTTGCCTACTCTGCTGTCGCAGTTCGGAACTTCCCTCACGCTACCACTACGCTACATTCACCATGATGAGTATAATCAAAAATTTTATTTTGTAAAGATCTTCACTTCCTATTATACCTTTTAGTCATGTCAATATTTTTATAACTATCTTTAAGAAGACCTTCAAATATATCAAGTGAACATTCGTAAATTAATGGCGAAAGAGATAAAATAAAAAGTACAACCATTAATATCGATGCAACTTCTACACCAAATATAAAAATATTAAAAAAATATACTGGAAAAAGTAAAATCATGAATAACATAAAGAGTTTAGAAGATCTGTCTCTTCGACGCCATTTCATATTGCATCGAAAATTTTCGTTTTCTTCGATTAAACGGTCTAATTCAGGAACGTCACTCATTTTTTGCTCCAAGCTCCATTATTTGGCCGTTATTTTGGCCACTTTCCCGAGCGGGAAATTTTCTAGTATTTTGGCTTAAAATTACCATAAATGTACCGAGCGGGAAAATTCACTTTGGCCGTTATTTTGGCCACATCTATGAGGTTTTTAATGTTTTTCCCATTGTTCTCTCGTCCAATTGATATCGTATTTATATTTATGCTTCTTAGCTAGATCTAGGAAATCTTTTATACATACAAATAAATTATAGTGATCACTAGAGTTAACTTGACCCCATAGAGGCAAACCAAAGCATTTTGAACTACAGATATCTTTTATTTCTTTTATTTTAAATATGTTACAAACAATATAAATCAATTCAAAATTGCTTTCGTAATAAAATTTTTCTAGGGCACCGGTTTTTTTTATTTTGTTAAATTCTTTGAATCTTTTAGCATACTCTAACCTATTTTGCGGCAAAGAAGAGTCAGCAGAAATATTACAAACTCTTTTGCACAAAACATGGTTTCTATACTCACTGTTTTTGGAAATTTCTTTCCAAGAATCTTCACCAAATAAAGAAGGTAGTTCGGATTCTTTGACTCCAAAATAAAAAACCAAAGGTAAATGATTTTTTATTTTAACCTGCTTTAATAGATCTACTGTCTCACTGAGTCTATGAACTTTATCGGCGCTTGGTTTTCTTTTTAAATTAAAACAAAACTTTGTAAAAAGATATGGGTCTACAACCCAAATCTCCTTCATTTTTGAATTTATGATTTTTCTAGCGGTAGAGGCGGTTATTCCATATTCTTCTTTAAAAGAACTGTAATTATTTTTTATTAAGTAGGCACGATGTACTTTTGATAAAACATCTTTTTCAACAAAAGAAAAGAGAGGATTTTTAGATTTAAATTCTTCTTCAGTTAATTGCTTTTCATGCCAAGGCCGAGAAAGTGATTGAAGCACTAGTTTTGTGCTAAAGTAGAAAAAAGTATCCCATTTGCGAATAACTTTATTTTTATGAATAGCAACCACAGATTTACCTTCTGTGGTGATTTTGATTTTTTCATCCATGTTATTCCTCTAAAGTAATGTGTTTAGGCCTATTGTTTCACTTAATTCTTTTCCGTTGCCATCAACAAACTTACAGATTTTATATTTCATTAGTTACTATCCTTTCTCCAAAAAAGAAATTAAATACAATATTGAAACGAATGTTGTTCCTTCAACTATAGGAAATAGTGCAAAATAAATGGGGTATTTATTATTAACAAACAAAGACATTATTCCACAAACTAAACAAACTACTGGAAAACTTAAAAACAAAAATGATACTATATGATTCGATATTTTTTCATTTTTTCGCCCAATGTTAAATCTTAATGATCTTCTTATTGTTTGCTCCATACAAAAACCCAAATTATATTCATCAAAACTATTGGAAGTGTAAATATTGATGCAAATAGTCCTGCAACTACGATAGATCCAAAACCATCAAAATCATTATGAACCTCGGGATTACATCCCTCTAATATGCAAAAAATTCCAAAAAACCAAGATATTAATAACGCAAGTTCCATTCCATACATAGGCATAATTGGAGGAAAATCAACATTTGTTGGTTTTGTTAACAAGCAAAACAAACAAAACCCAATATATATTAACAAAAAACCCCATACAATTTTTTTCATTTTTTATCCAACTGTTCAGCAAACTCCCAAGGAACATGATACTTATTATATAAGTCTACTACTCTCTTTGGAATGTATCCTTCATCTTCGCCGTATGCTTTTATTATCTCATGTAACGCTTCAATAATTTCGTCTTTATTCATAATTAAAACTTTTTATTCAATCCAATTATTTTCAATAATTTCATAAATTAAATCTTTTTGCTTGTCAGTAAACTTCCATCTTATATTAACATTTTTATCTGCCCAATCTTTGGGATTGCTACCTTTTTCTTTTGACATAGCCATCCAATCTGCACACATTTCTGCAACATCAATGTCTGGCATCTTTGTTGCATCTACTATTTCTTTGGGTGGCTTATCACGGTTTTCTCTGTTAATTAACCCTGTTTTTGTTGGGCCATGATATTCAGGATGATGCGAATTGGTTGTTATATGATGTAAAGTAGCCTCTGACATTTTATCTAAAATTTCTTGAGGCACTTTAAATTCTTTATTATCATCTTTGCACTTGTATTGCCAAGAAATGAAAAGATAAGGAGTATATTCTGGTTCTTCAAATTTACTATCATCATGAACCTTTTTTCGTTCTTTTAGCTCAGAAAACCTATTTGGATCATACTCTGCAATTTTATTGCAAAATTTTCCTACTAAATCTATATGGTATTTTGTTCGTTTATCAAAATGATCTTTCATTTCCTGTGTAATCATCTGATTATTTTTATTTTTATCCAACCATTCGTTGAAATTTTTCATTTTTATTTCCTATTTCATTTATAAGTTATACGTTTATAGTCTGACATCAGAAACAACTTCATAGGTAGTATGACAAAGTTTCTTTGCTTCTGCAAGTTCTTTTACAATTTCCTTTGAGCGATTATGCCAATAGGTCACATTATTTTTTGCAACATCGGCATTTTCATAACGAATAGCATGACAGTTTCTCCACAACCAGAAAAATAAAGGATCTTTTTGTTGAACAAAACTCCACAACCAGAAAAATAAAGGATCTTTTTGTTGAACAAAACTCCACAACCAGAAAAATAAAGGATATTTTTGTTGAACAAAAAATCCACGAAATTCTCCATTGCTGTAGTACTGCTCGACAACTCTAAATTTGATTTTTTTATAAACTTCTACAACCCTATTTTTAAAGGGTTTAAATATATATTCATTTTTTTGAGCTTCATCAAGAGTAATAGGATAGAAATGACAATCTTTATACAGCCAAAAAAATAATGGATTTTGTTTTTGGATAAAATATCCAGTAGATCCAGAGGGATAAATTCTTTTAATAATTCTAGTGCGATTGAACATTTTATTTACCTCTTGTAATATGTTGTTTAGTGGTTTAATTTTCATTTTTTTAATATCTCTTTTTTATAATATTCTAGGTATTCAATAGCCCAAATATCTTCTTGCTTCCACCTGTCGATGTCCGTTTCTTTAGACCAATTTTTATATTCATCTGAGTCGTAGTTTTTATTTTTTAATATATCAATAGCCTGTTCTATTGTTGAGTTCTTAGAAAATGCACTCATGATCTTACGTGCCGTTCCTCCCCAATGTTTTAAGTTGGGTGTGCTATCTATTCCAAGATGTTCTTCCGCATAGCATTTTGCACAAGTTTGAGGCTCATAAACACAATCTCCACAATGACTACTTTGTAGTTCTTCTATAAAATATTTTATAGATTCTTCGTCGTATTTTGTTTCGATAAATTTTTCAGAGATATCACGTAATTTATTTTGGATATTATCTAAATTAGTTTCTTTTTTTTCTCTTATATCAAATTCAATCCAAGAAACACTTTCTCCAATCATGTCCCATTTGTATTTCCAAAACAATAACTGTTTTTCAGTATCGTCAAGAAATACTTTACTTGCTAATGGGTTTTCATTATATTCTATTTTCATTTTCTAATTTCTCAAGCCTTTTGTAAATTTTTTTAAATCTAAAGGCAGTTGCCCAAGAATCTATGTAAAGGTAAGCAATTATCATTATATAAAAATATTTAAATGATTCAATCATTTAAATAAATAGGGAAAGATCAATTCCCTTGTCTCTTTCTAAATTATGAGCATAAGCAGTTAAAGTACCGTCTGGCTTTTTGTCATTAATTAAAATTCTTGAGCCTGTAGGAATTCCGCAAACAATTAGATCAAATTTAAGGTTGTGATATTGAAGAAATTTTTCTATTCTTTCTTTGTCTTCACAAGTTCGTGCAGTGGTAATAATTACAAAATCTTCTTCTTTTACTATTTCTTCAAAGAAAGATTTTGTAGTTGAAAGAATAAAGTCTTCTGAACTCATGTGGCTTTTTTGAGTCACAAGAGTGCCATCAAAATCTATGAACCATGTTTTAGGTTGATTTTTAGTCATTATAATTCCAACATTCTACTTTTTTAATTTGATTTGATTTATCAAACCATTTATCTCCTTCAATGTATTTGTTTGCTTCTTCTACATTAGAAAGTTTAAGAATAACTCTATAAGAACGTAGTCCAATTTTTTCAAATGTATCCAAATAACGCCAAAATAACCACCCCTTTTTCTTGACTTGATACCATTCTTTTCCGTTACCATCAACAAATTTACAAATTTTGTATTTAGTCACTTTTCTACCCAGGGTCTTGCGAGTAATAAGCCGGTGTTCGATCATCTTGCAGAAAATCGTATTGCGATGCAATTACAGCAAAATATATCCCTAATGAGCCGTTTTTTGATCTTCTTCCTTCACAACATCCATAAATATTTTTTTCTAAATCATTGTAAAAATTATACCTCAGTGATTGATCTACAAAATATTTCATTTCTTCTATAATGTTTGATTTATGATGATCCATCTTACAAAATGGAATGTAAATATTTAATTTTTTTGCTCTTTCTAGCATTTCAGACTTAGAAATAACACACAAATTTTTTCCTTTGTATATTGTCTGGTGTTCTTTAGTTCTTAAATATGCACCGTATGAATTTTTAAAAACTAAAATTCCAGCCATTGTTGGCAACAAAGATTTAATAAGACTTCTTCTGTTCATTTCTTTTCTCCTTGGTTGTTTTTTTCCATCTCAGAGTTTACTTCACCCTTCAGCATAACTAAATCCAATCTAATATTTTTTACATCTTCACTTATTTTGTATGAAATAAAAGTCATTATGAATGCCAACATCATAATGATAATCGTGATAAATAAAATAATTGCTTTAAGTAATTTATCGTTTTCGTTCATTTCTTGTCTCCGTATATAAATTTCCACTCTGATAAGTCTGTATCAACACCAGCAGCATCCCTAATACCATAAATGGTCTTGGGATCATGGTCGTATTTATGATTACGAATTTCTTTGGTTATTCTGAAGTTCATAATAGGTTGTGTTCTTTAAGAGTTTGATATAAATTTTTTACTTCTTTTTCGTCCAGCCTTATTTCGCTGGGGTCAGTATTGTTATAACTAAATACTCTGACCAAGTAAGGTTTATTTTTCAAAAACTCATTATAATGAATCTCAACAATATCATATTCAAGATTCAGAGTTCTTACTAGAGTTTGCATTTAAAACTCTTAGCGATATGCCGCTCATTGAACATTGTATATGTCAAATGGGCCAAAGAATCCTCTTTCTATGATTTGATTGACAAACAATTTAATATCCTCAATAGAAGGGTTTCCTGTTTCATTTTCAACTTCTATTGTTATTAGAGTTTTCATAATTTTTCTTATATTAAAACCTAATCACTTTATAATCATTACCAACTTTACAGTTTATACTTCCATGCAAACCTGGGAGGATGATATTAGCAATGATTAACTCTGCCCCAATTACTTTATTCTTACTGTAGACTTCTTGGGCTATTTTAACATCTTCTAAAGAGGCAGGACGAGATCCTCTTTCATTAAAGTCTTTGATAACCTTAGTTCTATTCTCATCATTAGAACTTGAGCAATCGTCTAAGATTTTTTCTTCTTCTTCTGAAAACTTTGGAGAAAGTCTTTCAATCCATTTATCATCTATCAAACAAAGGCATCGTGTCATTTTCCCTCCTTGGAAAAATGTTAGTGGGTGCTAATAGCATACCAGAAATTTTTGTTTCGTCAATAGAAAGTTACATCATGATTGAATTTATTTATAAAATTATGGTTCAATGCATATATATAAATATATTAAAGGTTCAAGTCATGAAAGTAAAAGATAAAATATTAGAATTAAGGGCATTGGGATATTCATATAAAAAAATCCAAGATGAGATCAAGTGCTCAAAAGGAACAATATCGTATCATTGTGGTGAAGGTCAAAAAGAAAAATACGCCAAAAGACGTAAATCAAACAGATCTAAACAGCATCCTTTGATTCGCAAGATTGAAAATTTTATTTATGATAAATACTACAAACCTGTTCCGAAGAATAGGCATATTCATACATTGCACAAAAACCTGAAGATAAGGATAGAAGGATTCTCTAGAGTTAACAAGGAGTATGCTGGCATGGAATTTACAATTAAAGATTTTTTAGATAAGGTTGGAGATAATCCAACATGCTCATTAACTGGAAAACCAATTGATTTAATGAAACCTAGAACATATCAATTGGATCATATAATCCCAAGATCTAAGGGGGGAGAAAATACTCTAAATAACTGTCAGCTTGTTCTCAAGGAAGTCAATTTAGCAAAACATACTTTAAGCTCAGAAGAGTTTGTTAAATTATGCAGAGAAGTTGTTGATTATCACGATAGAAAAAACTAATCAAAGTTTGTAGCTCTTTATATTCAAACCAGCTTGTAGCTCCGTGACTTGGATTTGAACCAAGAACCATTCGATTAATCCACTGTTTGGGCATTGAACCCAACATAAATTGCCAGCTTTTTTGAGCTTCAATTCAGTGGCTTTTTACAGTCGAACACTCTACCGTTGAGTTATCACGGAATAATTAGCACAAAATATTAATAGTAAATACTTTGCACTTTTCTAAACAAAACAAAAAAACAAAATGACCCAGCCAAGGATCGAACTTGGAACCTACAGCTTAGCGGTACCACTATAGTTTTCACTACCATTACTGTTTGTGGTCTGGACTTTATCTTCACCATTGTCTTTCAACTTTAGGTGTCGCCTGTTAAGTCTCTACACCTTCCTAATTGCTTAGGCTTGGCTCGGTATTAGCAGTTAAGCCTTCACCGAATTTAAGCGATTCTACATTAAAGATTTCTCTCTAAGCACTCCTATTTCACGAAGGCTGTTGCTCTTATCCAATTGAGCTACTGGGCCAAAAATCAACCTAAATCAAACCAAAATCAACCTTTAAACCTTTATCCCCTTTTTTACAGTTTTAGGACTGGTTTTTTACTTGCATTTAAAATACAATTGGCAAATTGTACCAGTTCTTCAACTGAATTTCCACAGGGGTTTGCATTTGATGAACCAACGACTTCTTCATTATCATTATAGTAAACTTCTTGAATAATGAAATAGTCTTGCATTTCACCAATATTTACTACTCGGTAATCAGAGTTCACATTAACCTCCTTGATCTGCTGTTTCCTTGTATTTATTTTTCATTTCATCCGTGACTTGAAACTTTTCCAACTTCTCAAGAAAACCTAATTTTTCTTCGTTGGTTAATGGCTGATCAATTTTATTTTTACCAAGGTCGGTGCTATAGTATGGCGTTAATGGCTTTGCGATTTCAAAGCAATTGAAAATAACTTCTGGCAAGTCCTTTGGATTCTTAACTAGCCTTTCAAGATTATTCTTGATCTTGAAAAGAGCAGAACTAAGATATGCCTTGTGATCTAGTTGATTGATATAAATTTCTTTATTTGCTTCAAATAGGCTATTCAACTTGAGAATAGTCTCTTTGATTTCCTTATCGTTATCAATGTAGGACATTTTTTGTTTTCTTTAAAATATTAATTTCGTCGGAGATTCTTCTAAATGCTTCTTTTACACTCTTGAAAAGCAGAACCTTATCTTCTGTTTTGCTATAAAGTTCGTATTCTTCATCTTTTTTTTTAATGATGAAGCCGTTATTGGTTGCGAACTTACTCAAGTCCTCAGAATTTAATTCTCTCATATTTTTTTATAATAAAAAACCCCCTTGCTCGGAGTCTCGGCATATCTGGTTGTGCAGGAGAACCGTGATATGCTACGTTGACCGTGCGGGTTGAACACGGGAGACACGAGCAAGGGGGTGGCGGGACAAGCAGTTACCGTACCGAAACGGAAGTACGGCTACGACTTCTCTTGATTACATTCCCATTGAGTCGCTTGCGACTAGTCTCAACGGTATCCGTCGACTCTTTAACCTGCTGGCAGTTCTGGCAGGTTACGTTCTCGGTATGAGTGCGGGAACGGCTGAAAGCCCTTTCACGCTTGCAGCAACTATCACAGTTGTTGATGCAACCATCATTACAACTATTGCAACTGTTGCAGCAATTAGCGATTACAACTGGCGTAGCAGTTGTAGAGGCAATGCTATCAGTCCTGAGAACCGAAACTGATGTATCGGTGCTATCAATACTTGTCTGGCCGGCATACGATCCAGCACAAACCACTAAACAAGAAACAAAACTAAGAAACTTAATCATATCTACTCCTTTGGTTAAAAATCGTCCTCGAACAGTGAGCATTGTAGCAAAAAGAGAATCCGGGTCAAGAGAAAATTCTGGATTTTTTTGAATTAAAAGATAGATAATATTATGCTAGATCTTATTTTGGACAAAATAAATAAAAAATACCCATTCGCTAATGTTTCTGCATTTGAAGCAAAACATAACATCGAATTGGAGACCATCAGAATACCAGAGGAAAAACAAAACTCTGGAGTTGGATCAGATATAATCAGAATGTTGCAGAGTTATGCAAAAGAAGTTGATAAGCCTATTGTGATCAGACCAGAGGCAGATAAAGGCAAGAAAGAAGCTCTAAATAGATTCTACAAAAAATTAGGATTTGTAAAGAATAGTGGTCGTAATATGGATTATACTCTCAGTAGCCCAATGGCATCCACCATGTATTGGAGAGAGAGTTTTAAGAACTGGCTATTTAATATCGAAAATATAAGAGACTGAGCGGTTTGCCGGTCGTCTACGATTTCCCGGAAAAAATTAGTTATTTGAAATTAAAAACAACACATAGAAAACAAAAGACTAGGTGAAAAGCTAGAAAAGCCAAGATTAGTCCAGATGCAATTAAAAACGGACTCACGAAATTGACATATTCGGCTATTTCTCTTACTCTTTTTTCAGTTGTTTTGCCCTGAACGGCTAAATAATTCAACTGGACATCGTTTATGTCCCCATTAACATATCTCATCGCCAGTTCGTATTCTTTTTCTGTGTAGGTCATCTCCCTATTATACAGAAAATAAAAACAGACTCAAATATCTAAATAAAGTATCATGAATTTTAAGAACTGGTTCTTTTTAAACGAAAATATAGCTTCCGACTTTGATACGTACCTGGCTAATTTGGTCAAATACGCCAAACCAGAAGAAAAAAGATATTTGGATGCTCATCCTCAGATAGTGTCATTTCCTCCTAAAGATATCATAATTCAGGTTTTAAAAGAAAAGAATCTTGAAAACTTTAATTGGTTTAGTTTCTCAATGGGTTATTGGAGCGTAAAAAGATACAGAAAAGAAGATTTGGAAATTTCAATCAATGTTGCCAAAAAAATGATTGATAGCGGTAAATTGCCTAAAAGTGAAATAGGAGTTAAAGGTTGGTTTAAGGTTGGACAAGAAATCAAAGAAAAAGTTGAAGAATACATAAAATCAACCCAAGAAATAAGCAATAGACAAGAGAGAAAATTAAGAAAAAGTGGTGAGACACTAGAGGGTGATGATAAGCTAATAGAATTGGTTGCCACAGACGCTGATTTAAAACTTTATTTTCTACCGGCTTTGGGAAGTGGGACAGAACACGGATTGCCAAAAGATGAAAATGAAATAAAAGCCAGAAAAAGAATATTATGCAGTTATGGTAAAGGGACCCAATGGTGTACCGCAGCACCAGATGGAGATTATCATGAAAGCTACTTAGGAAATAATATTTATATTATCCATGATAAAGATAAACCAGTGTATCAATTTGTAAATTGTTTAGATGAGGGAGAAGATAGTCATCAATTTATGGATGTTGAAGACAACCATGTTGAAGAATTAGATGTGAAATATTATGACTTTTTAAAGAAATATGCAAACGGAGCAAGCAGTTGTTATAACATCAGGTTAAAATTTGATAGTTCCACATTTTTGAATCCATTAATAGATAAAGATCTAAAGAAAAATATATCAGGCCGGAATTTAGCGGAAATTATTAACAACAACTCAGGAGTGTATCGTAGAGATGATTTTTTCAAGATAGCATCTATGATCAAGGACTTAAATATTAATTTTGATGCATTTAATATACGTGATTTTCTTTGGAATATAGATTCATTAAATATCAACAATCCTGCTATCAAGAAAATGGTCGCTGACCATACGGGTGAATTGGTAGGAGCACAAATTCATGATCTTATTGCTAATTCGCCGCCACTGGCGAAAGCAAAGTCGCATTCGGGAAATAGCAGGCTTGATACAAAATTAGATACATATCAAATGGTGGATATTATTGGTAAAAACAATCTAACTAAAATGAATGTGGTTCATATAATTGGAATTATACAAAGGTCTACAAATAAAACAGAAATGGCAAAACTATTAGGGACTGAATTAATAAGTAAATTAAAAACAGACCCAGCAGAGATTGTGGGTTGGATTGTTCATTCGGATAATATCAAAGAAACACTTAATATTCTCGGAAAAGAAAACATTAAAGGCTTGCTTCCAAGTGAAGTTGATACTGTATTTAGGAGCAAATATCTTCGAGCAAGAAATTCTCGAGAAAATATGGAATATCTGGTGAAAGAGTTCCTGGATGCTGGATTGGTGTTCAATATGGGCTCAGTTTCTGCGATACTTCTTAACGAACACCCACAGTCGTGGTGGCGAAGCGACAGGCCATCTGATTACATGTTCAGAATGATCAAGATGCTTGGTAAAGAAAATGTAAGTAAATTATGGCATGACTCTATAAGCAGAATGTTTAATGAAATTTATGAAAAAAAGGGAATCGAAGGTCAAAAAGAATTAGCTAAATTATTGAAAGATTATTATCTGCATCCCGATAACAATAAGAGCATGAACCAAAAGCATACAGACTATAGAATGTCGGACTATGCCAAAATAGAAAATCTAATTAATAAGCACTTAGATCAAGTGGCAGTCTAATTTTGGTTTATCTTTCTTAGTTTCTTTTTTTACTTTTAAAACATTCAAAGCTTTTACACTCTGCACTGATTTTTTTGCTTGATTAAGATTATCAGCAGAACCTTGATCAAAAAGTTCTTGGGCTGAATGTAGATTTTCTATAGAGTATTCCAATTCTATTTGTTCTTTTATATTTCCTTCTTTATCTAGAGTCTGCTTTAGTGTTTTAGGAACACTATAGCAAGCAAAACACATTTTTGGATATAGATTGTTATCTACAAAAGGTTTGTTTTTGTGACTAGTAACTACAAGATCCATCTTTTGTTGACAAATTGGGCATTTCATACTATTATTATACTGTGGATAATAAAATAGTCAACAAAAAATGGGGATATGAGAATATTAGTAGTTGGCGAATCCTGCTCTGATGAATACATCTACGGGACATGCGAAAGAGTATGTCCAGAAGCTCCTGCATTGTGTTTTAAAAATAATGGAAAGAAGAACTCGACAGATGGCATGGCAGCAAATGTCGTTAGAAATATTCTTTCTTTATTGCCTTCTGCAGATGTGGATTTAATAACAAATAAACAAAAGATAATAAAAAGAAGATTTATTGATACAAGATATAACTCAATAGTCTTTAGAGAAGATATTCACGATAATTGCGAAAGAATAAACACTAAAAAATACAAACATCAAAAATATGATGCAATAGTAATATCAGATTATAACAAAGGGTTTTTACAAGAACCTGATTTAGAACTTATATGCAAAAACAGTGCTGTTAGGTTCGTGGATACAAAAAGAAAACCAAAAGATTTATCCTTTATTGACTTCTTGAAGGTAAATCAAAAAGAATACCTGAATAACATTCAAGGCTTAAAATTCCCTGACTGTTGCCACCTAGTAGTTACAGACGGGGAGAATGGGGCAATACACTTCCACAAACAAAAAATAAAAAAATATCCAACAAGGAAAGTTGAAATTAGAGATGTTTGCGGCGCAGGAGATACTTTTCTTGCCGCCCTTGTTGTGGGCTACCTAAAAACTAATAAAATAGAAAAGAGCATAAGATTCGCAAATCAATGCTCTTTGAAGGTAGTCCGTCAATTTGGAGTATCAACTCCATGAAAACAATCTGGACTAACGGATGCTACGATATTTTGCATATAGGCCATATTAGGCTTATGAGATATGCAAAGAGTCTTGGAGACAGATTGATTGTTGGAATAGACAGCGATCAAAGAGTTTCTTTATTAAAAGGCAAAGACAGACCTTTTAATAAAGAAGAAAATAGAAAAGAATTTCTTCTCACTATCAAATACGTGGATAATGTCTTTATATTTGATAGTGAAGAAGAGATGAGGAAACTATTATATGATCAACAAGTAGACATTATAGTTGTAGGTAAAGAATATGAAAACAAAAAAGTAGTAGGATCAGAATTAGCAGAAGTTAGATTTTTTGATAAGGTTGAAAATTATTCAACCACCAATGTTTTTTTAAACTCCAGATAACTATTAAGATATTCCTTGTCTTCGGATTCTTTTTTCTTTCCAAAACAATTAAGAATATGAAAATCCTCAATGTTCTTTGGAAGAACATCCTTTAAAACATGAACACTATAGAGATAGGCTTCCCTCATGTTTCCCTTTTTAAGGAAGATCTTATCCTCAGTTTCTTTACTTAGCCTTCCATGATCAAAGGCATAATATAAAGCCCACTTTGGATCAAATTTTGATGCAATCTTAGCCAGAACAGATTCATCCTCTAACTTATTTCCGGCAGCAAGATCGAGAATAAACCTATTAAATTCTCTATTGGGCTTAGTTGTATAACTGGGCGAGGTGTAATCCGATCTTAGAAGAGAGTTTTCATCTCCGTATCCAAAATCTTTGCCTACTTCTTCAATTAAACTCGCACAAGCCTGTACAATTTCCCTATCTAGCTTCTTACCACTAGGATTGTTACTTACACCATCATAATCCTCTAGTTCATCATCATAGCAATCTTCATAAGGACTCCAAGAATAACCATTGACGCTTTCAAGTCTTACACTATCGTAGTAATTGCTATCATCATATTCATTGGTTACAGAGAAGCCAATTGAATTAAGCTCGGGAACACTCCTGAACAATGAACTGATAAGTTGCCTATCGCTAATGATACTCTTGAGAGTTTCCCTGATATCGTTATTCTTATAAAACTCGAGCATTTTAAAACCTATACTTCCTTGAAGGATGACGGAATTTTATTTGCCAACTATTATTGCTTTTTTGACCAGCACAATCCTTTAGGACGCTATCTCTCTTTTTTAACACAAAGCCTTCATCAACATCTTTATCTTTGATATTGTTGAAGAGATCTAGGATACCTTCTTCGATATTTTTTGCAAGCCAAAATCTTGGCTCAATTTCAAAGTGGCTGTATTCTTCTTTTTTATTTTCAGGATGGAAAATATCTCTCAGAAGATTCTGCCGTTCAGTAAAAGTCTTTCCATAAAGTTCTTCGGAGTTATGGACGATAATATCAAAGATATAAACAGTGTCCTTGATGCTGGTTGTTTTGCTGTGAATTACTTCACCAACAAGAACGTGCCACTTATCGGCCGGAAGATACTTTGTGAAACAATCCCTAAAATAGTTGGAAAATTCCCACTGTTTATGGTTATCATTGTGGCGAGTCATTGCAATAAAATCTTTGGGATGATTGATTGCAAAGATGCTACAAGTGCCATTCTTCTTGTATTGCCCAGTATACCCCGACTTTTCAAACACCGGGATTCTATCCGGCGGCAGGGCATTTTCCGGGCGAGGCGGATAAAGATATTTAAAACTATCGTACATAATTACTTTACTTTACATACTCCAAGTATTCATTTTCAACAAGGCAATCCCTACAAACCTTTTCCTTTGTATACGCACCGCACTCGCTGCAAAAACTATTCTTGTTATTAACGTAATTCTTCTTAATGACCTTTTCAAGAACCTTCTGGTCGATCCAATCTTTATCTTTCATGTTTCTCTCTATTGTTTTTTGAGTCTCTCTGACAAGAGACTACCGTACCTGAGAGAAACTCTTCTTGATAAAATTCTTTGGCTTTATGTAATCTGTTGCCATTAAACGCACAAAGATTCGTCGGCCATCCTTTTCGCAAACAACACCTTTATGGGGATCTTTACTGGAGTATACAACAAAAGTTTCCTCGGGCACTTCAAAAGATTCTTTGTCCTTTAGAAGTAGCTCCAGAAATTTATTCTGCTCATCTCTCGAACTTGGAAAACCCTCTAAATTAAATTGTTCTTTAGGGAACAAAGTTCTATTTGGCCCGCTAACCCAAAGACAATATTGATTATTGCTTTCATATTCACCATCAACATGATAGCGAACATCGACACAAGTCTTTTGATTTTTCTTGTGGTCTTTAATGATTAGATCCACAAGATAATATTTATGATCATTATTCAGATGAGTTTTCATTCTGAGTAGTAAATCAGAGAATTCAGGGAAGTCTTTCACGAATTTGTTAAATGAATAGTCTTTAACAAAGACTTCGCCAGACTTTGATTTGAATTTATAGTTTTCTAGAATTTGCACGGCTTCTCTCCTGAACAGGAACCGTACCGGAGGGAAAGGATTTCTTTAACTATCGTCTTCAATAAGTCCTTGGGCAAAGTCGTCTCCAAAACCTTTTTGACTATAATAAATAAATATCCATTGCTCGCCTACTTCTCTGCCGTCGAACCCATAATCCTTTAATAATTTATACCACCAAGATGGACTATTTTTGTTGTCTTTTATAACTACTTTACATTTTTGTCTTGGGGTGCCTTGGCTGCCTAGTTTTTCGAATATTCTAGAGAGTAAACTTTCGATTACTTTTTTTGCATCCTTTTTTGTATTTAAAATCAAGATTTGATAAAATGTATTTGTTGAAGCAAAGATGACAAAACCTATTATTTCTCCATCTTTATCTTCACAAACCAAGCCGAGCATATTAGGATCGCTTAAAGAATCCTCCAAATCTTTCTTTATTCGCTTCTTTTCAGATTGGGCCTTACCACGACAAGCTATTTCGGCAACAGCCTCTATATCCCTTCTTATCATCCACCTGGAGGCGTATATGGGCTTCGGCTTATTTACTTCATCCAATAATTTAAAACTGGTGGCTCTATTGAATAGCCCCTTTTGTACTATTGGATTTCCTTGCTCGCTATAGAATTCAAAATAAGACAGCATAAATATTATAATTTTCCTTTATAATATTTATGCTATCGGTATTTAAAACGAAAAAATTAATCCTTGTATGGAATTATTTTTTTTCTGACAAAATACAAATTTATGAAAAATCCACAAAAAGCAGAAAAAATATTGCTCACTCCTGGATATGTGGTATCTTGGAGGGGATTAATAAACAAACTCACAAAGAGACTAATCCAAAAACTACTACATTCGTGACACAACAAAGCTGTTCTTATGTATGGAACTTTTGCCACCATGTTCCTAAAAGGAACACTTGCATCAGTATCGCTCCAACCATAAGCAACTCCCAAACAAGTTATTAAATAGATTAAAAAAATCATAGAAAATATACTTTTAGTGAATCTCCATTTTCTACAACACTAAATGCACGGAAATACTTCCCACCACTTGTAATTTCTTGTGCAAAAGTCTTCCAAGCCTCATCTCCCTTACTGACAGTCAAAATCCTACCTGAGTAATTATTGTCAATTCTCTGAGTTTTTATTTTTTGAAGCTCAGTATTTAGAGAATTGGGGTCTTTAATATACTTGTTAAGTACTCCTGGAGACTCCTCTAATTTAGTTGTAAAGAACTTGACCACTCTTCCTCTGCAACTGCAGTTTGGATTTGTTCTAAACGTAACTAAATCTGCAAGAATATCTGGGAAATCTGATTTAAGTGATTCAAACGTTGAATCATCTTTCATTAAAATTGGTAGCGCATCATTAACATTAGAAACATCAATCATTTTTTACTCCTTTTTTTAAAAGAATTGTTAAGTTTAATATAGTCTTTTTTAAATCAAAAATCAAGAAAGAACTGCTTTTATTGATTGCGGTTCCATTAGAACCTTATCTCTTTCGCTATCATCATAATTTGGGACGGGTACGCCAGTGCCAGATAGCAATACTCTGTCGCCAACCTTGAATCCGTAATCTTCTTTAAGCATTGGTCCAACCGCCAATACAATTGCCTGGAAATCCCGCATTGTCTTAGAGGCTTCATTTAAAATAATCTTTGTACCAAGCATTTCTTGGGCACTTAAAAGTTCAAGTAATACTTGATATCCACATGGTGAACACTGTTTAACTTTGCTCATATTTTCTTTCTTTCTTTTTAAATTAATAAAGTTCTTCAAATATTATAGTGTAAAATTTTATTTTAGTAAAGAGTAAATTTCAAAATTATTATCAGAAGGATAAATACTATGTAGTTCAAACTTTTATCAAGGAGGTAAAGATGAACAATAACTTAGAGATTGTGGATTCAAGCAAGGATAAAGAAACATTTGTTTATTATGTGTCAAGAATAAACAAAAAAATTCCTTGGCCAAGCAATTCAAACATTGCTGTATTTGCTCTAAAGGATGAGCCAAATAGAGACCAATTAATCAAGCGTTTTAGAATGCTTACAATAGGAGACAACAACGTTAAAGTAGTTGCAGTAAACAATCCATTTGCAGAAAATGTTTATAAAAGCGATGAAGATAAATAAAAAAAAAGGTATCCAGATCACTCTGGGTACCTTTTTCTATAAACTTTTTCTAATAAACTTGTAAATTCAAATTTATTTTCTGCTTCTTCTGTTCTGAATCCACGTTCATCAACATGAATGTAGTCTGAATGGCTGCATATCCATTGCGGACCCAATATAAGAATAAGGCAATATGCTGCCTCTTCTGGATCTGATTGGTCTGTGATGAGTGATTTATTTCTATATTTTACATAGTATTTTGGCATGTGCTTATTGTAGCACATTTAATATGTTTAATCAATCCATCATAAGAGGATTAATACTTCTCAGAACTTCCTCCCTATCCAAAGTGATGGTGACTCTCTGGCCGGAGGTTTGCCATTCAACCCAAGCACGGCAACAGCCGCATAGAGGCTCGTATTCTTCGCATGGAGGCCCAAAATAACTCTGGACTTCGTTGTAAGTCATTGGGAGGGTAACATCAACATGATTGATGCTATGACCGTATTTTGCTTTAAGTGCCTCCAATTGTTTTTTGGAGCCCTCCATGAGTTTATTTTTTTTATTTTTTTTAGCCATTATGTTAACTTTAATAATGCTCCCTAGTCACCCATGAGTCTATATCGAGACCAAACTCAATACCAATTTCACACAATTTGGAAAAAACTTTGTTTTGATTTTTGGTAAATTGATCTTTATTGCCCCAATAATTACCATCTTGTATGTTGCCGATAACCAAGTCGGCTAAATAACGAAGTTCAGTTTTTGTTAATTCTAATTCGGTGGTTTTCATTAATTCTCCGTAGCATCATCAATATACCAATCATATTCTCCATCCTTGGCAAATTCTTTCAAATCACCACTAAGACTATCAATAGCAAAAGTAGCGTCCTCGCTATTAGCATCTTTAATTTCGGGGAAATCAAATACTACATAAACTTTCATTTTATCACCTGAATATAACTTGTTATATTTAATATATCACTCTTTGAAAAGCAGACCACGATCCGCTAACAGGCTGCAAATCTTTTTCATATCTGCTTTTTTGGGCTCATTATTTCCACGAGCCTTGAACTGAACAATGTTCTTTCTTGCAACTTCAACATTATAAATCATTTCATTGGTATTCTTGTCCATGACTGCAAATACAACTGTCTTGGCCTTCAAAACATTGTCAGCATAACCGTGGATGCAGTTCTGCATAATATTAGTCCACTCTTTGAGATCGTAATTTGTATTGGGCATCAACAATCTCATATCGTCAACTTCATGTTCATTGAGACTCCAAAAGTCAGGGAAATTTTCCTTGATTTTAAGATCGAATTCGGGATCCTGCAACTTGGCAGTTTCCTTGTTAAGATAGTTAAGGATTTCATCTGCGTTGTTTACAAGACCAACCTGTTGAACGTCCAGGTTAATGGTTTCCTTCAACCTTGGGTATTGATCCCCGATTTCAATGAATGCGGCCTGACGAGTTGAACTCTTGAGAAAATTAAGGATTTTCTTTTGGTTGTAAGATCCGTCTTTTTCTCTTGTGTAATCTTTAATAAAACTATTCAAACCGCTATAGCCGGCAATATCTCCGAAGTCAACGTTAAAGATATTCTTTTCAATAACTTCATAAAGATTGTCTGCATGAAGAGCATCCTTGAAGGCTTCTCCAAAAAAGAAAAACCTATAGTCCAAGAAATTATTATCAGGCTTGAAAATATTCTGCAGTGCAAGTTTCTTGAGTTTCTTAGCACTAAATCCGAAAACACTTTCAAGAACCTCATCAAGATTTTTACGATTGCTAAATGCTGTGAAATATTTCTCGGGACAATTAGCAATATTATAAAAATGAATATGAGAATCAGATTGATTCTTTTTATTCAAAACACTATTTGTCTGATCTGAATTGTTGTTTGAATAAATCAGATAGAACCCATCCTCGGTAACAGGATAGGCACTGTTCTCAATAAGAGCCTGAATCATTTCAGAGGCAGCATGATCATCGACCCTATTCTTTAGATTATACCAGAAGTTGAAAAGACTTTTGAATACCCAACTTGTTTCTTTGAAAAGAAGAAACTGATTGCCCAATATGCTCGGGATAGGATCCTTGCCATAATGGACAAGTCCATCAATAACCGTGAAACCATCTTTATTGAGATTCTTGGTAGGATTAATAGCATCCGCAACCAATTCAAACTTACCTTCATTCAGGTATGTCTTAATCTTATCATACCTATAGTCATTATTGCTAATGGTATAAGTTTGACCCGAAGTATTTATAACAATTGAATTGGAAAGAAGATAGTATTTCATGATTTCTTAGAGTTAATATAAAAGATCAATTCTTTTAGGATTTTTTCGTTTTCCTCGTCCACCTGCTCTGGTGTCATACCGTACCGGAAGGAACCTTTCGGGCTTATACCCGCACACAGCATCAGCGGATATTTGTCGTTGATCCTATCCTCCAAGACATTCAATTCCTTCATCAAGGACATTAAATTTTCTTTGACCTTGTAGTAGTTCTTAAATATATCACATTCGATTTTATCTTTATATTTTTCAAGTCTAAAAGTATGTTTAGTTTGAAAAAATTCATCGTTCTTATCAAAGCTTCTTCCACCACAAACGATTGTCCATATTTCTTTGATCACGGCTTATCTCCTTAGTTCACCTTGGACTTATTATTGATATAGAATACAAGATCATTCATTTCCCTATTCTTACGACCAGCCTCATCACGATCATGACCGTGACCATAATATCCATAACCATAATTCATGCCGGTCGAGATACACCTCAGAAGCGGATACTTTGAGTTGATTTCGTTCTCCAATTTATTCATCTTATCAAGATTGCCATTAATTGTGGCATACTGTGGGTAGAGGCTGATGATACGGTCGGGGATATCCGCACGAGCAGCAGGCCTACCCGTTTCCTTGATTCCACCCTTGATTTCAAAGTATTCCCTGAGTTTGGGACATTCGACTCTATCAATGAACTTCCTCATAAAATCAAGAGTGTTGCTTGCTTGACGATAAACAAAGTTCTCAATAACCTTATCATCCACTTCGATATAATCAGGAAAACTCTCAATTACATCTTCGTAAGTATGAACATTGTCCGCAGAACCAACGATCAAGGCATAATCCTTCTTAGAACACTTGATCACGGTATATTTGCCGTGATTGATGATAAACTTGACATTATCTTCAAAAGTTTCATCGTGATACATTTCATCGCCCGAGAAAGGAACGACAACGAATTCACTAGATGAACTTTCGATTTCATCGAGAGTAACATCCTTCTTAGTACCAGAAGCCAATTTCTTGCTGCTGTAGGCACTACTAAGCATAATCTCCCGATAACTAATCTTGCCAGCCTCTCTCTTTTGCTTGTAACTCACCCTGTTGTGGGGAAGATCAAGCATATATTTAGCACCAAGATGTTCCGTAAAACGCTTTTGCTGATCGGTGTTATAACCTTCGATGCAATATACCGCAGTAACGCTCTGGTTGTCCGCAAAATACTTCTTGATCTTTTCTTTGATAGTATATCTTGGGTTTCGACCATCATCAAGAATAAAACAAGACTTCAAGGCTTGATCAATCTCAATAGGATGGTTTTCCTCAATCTTCAATACGCTTCGAGTCTTCTGTTGCTTGAGGTGATACTTATTGATACGGCAACCATCAAAACTCGTAGAAACAAGACGACCGCTATTATACTTATAATCAAAACCATCCTTCTTGAAGGCAAACTCAATCTTTGTTGGAAGTGATGCAAAGTTAAAGATACACTTCACACTAAAGTAGAACTTGATATATTCTTCAATAGTGGCAAAATCCTTGCCAAGTTCATCATCAACACAAGATACAAGACTCTTGATGGCCTCACCGCAAATATCATTTACCTTCTTCTTGCTATCATCCTTGTCGCTAACACTTTCACGAGTAGCACTGATTTCAAGAATTCCGTTATCAACTTCAACAAAACTCATATGAGTTGCATATGAAGAATTCCTGAGAGCATTTACATTGGCAGAAAGTTCATGAGATGCAAATTTATTGATGCTATATGGGATCTTATCAATAAGGACAAAGATGTCAGCGTGATAAGAATCAAAAAGACGCTTGATGAAATCATCCTTATGAAGTATAAACCAATTGCCGTTCTTGAATGAAATATTCTTACTAGAATCTAGCCAAGAAGCAGGAATCTCCAGTTTGGTGATTCCCTTCAATTCCGGCTTTACATCCCAAAAGAAAGTGCAGCGATAAACAGCATAGACAAACTGTTCAATATCGGACTCACGAATTGGAATCTGGACTTCGACACCATTGGGTTCATTGGTGTCATCCTCACTAATGAGTTCAAGAGTACCATTGCTATTCTTGCCGGTATGGGCAATATATGAACGAAGCTTACCATTGTAGTAACTAAGAATGGTAAAACTATCGGTGTATGCCCATGCACTTTTGGCTCCGATGCCGAAACCACCAGTCTGGACATTATCGGCACGTTTTGTGCTGCTTCCATAATTGACGAAAACATCCTTGACACGTTCCGGACTAAGACCAGTACCATAATCCCTGATCTTAAGAACGCTATCCAACTTGGTGGGAAGCGTAACAGAAACCGGAGTATCACTATTGCCTGAATCACGGTGGCTATCCCGTGCATTGCAAAGATATTCCTGAGTCAGAGTCCGAATAGGATTTGCATAAAGCCTATTTCGGAGGATATCAATGATAGTGCTAACATCGCCAATTCCAAATTCAATGGATTCGGCATTAAAGTTGTTAGTCTTGAGATTGGAACCGTTCGTATTGATCTTCATGTTATGGATCTCCTTGTAAAAATTTTATTTGTCCGTCGCTGACAACATTCTACCGTACCAAAAAGAAACCTCCCTCAAATCAATCTAGGAGGGCAATAGCTTTATCATTCTCACCAGACATAAAGAACTCAAAGAAATTTTCAATATCATTTGGCTCGAGAACACAGATTTTCATGATGAACTCAGGAAGAGAAATCTTTTCATTTTCTCTATACTGCTTGATCAGGCAAAGAATTTTACGCCAAACTTCTGAACCAATTTGGATATATCTTGGTTCATCGCTTCTTTTATCAGCAAAACTATAAACAATTTTGAGTTCTTCTTCTGAAATATCTCTGCTACCATGAAGTGCAATACATTCAATTGCACCCTTCACTAATTCTTGGCAAAGAACTGCAAATGTTCTAGCGGCCGCAACAACAGAAGGTTCATCTGAATCTTCTTCGTATTCCACCTTAGAACTACCCTGAACCAGCATGGAAGGATCCATCTTATCAACTATAGCTGAATAGTCAATCTTCCAATAAGAAAAAACTGTACCCACACTGATTTCATCATACAATTTAATCAATTCAGGGGATACTTCATCCAATTCATTTTTCACAAGATGGTGCATTGTATAAAAAGCATGAATGCTGGCACCTTGGATAATTGAATTGATCAAGATCCTTTTATTGATCAGATCTTTGATATTTTGATCAAGAGAATCATAATCTACATTTTCAGGGAAGCTTTCTTCGGTATTATTTACTTCAATATTTTCATCATCATTGAGACTCGCATCAAGCAAATCTTCTGGAATTTCAAATGCTTCACAAACTGCCTTGATTGCAAGATCCCTAAGAACTTCTTCTTTGCCCTTTTCAACTTCAAGGGCTTTAAGGAAACTCATCGTCAAATTATTATGGTCAAACTTGATCCCAAGATTGTTCATTCTATCTTGAACAAACTCGTAACTACTCTTACTGAGATCGTGACCGAAATATACTAGATTCCTATTTTTCTTGAATACATGAAATTCAGAATCATTCTTCCTGAGATTAGTCCAAAAATTTCTAATACCAGGATTCACATGCAAAGAATTATTATACATATTAGTTTTTTGGTTCGGGCATCACAGTTGGTTTCGGACTCTTAAAAGGATCGCTGCTGGGTGTCTTATCGGGGCTTCTAACTGGCGTTTTTACAGGGGCAGTAGTTGTAGACATTTTTTCCTCTTTGTCGGGACAGGGGACAACCGTACCAAAAAGAAACACGGCAGGGACTTTGAGCAACAAATAAACCTTTGAGCATACCAAAAATAATGGTGATCTGTCAATGCTAAAAAAAATAATCCCCCATTGGTCGCAATTAAGATGACCAATGGGGGATTGGATTTCAGTTATTTTACAAACTTACTTCTTGCTGCGAATCAGCTTCAGAATTTCGTTTGCTTTTTCAACAACATTTGGGCGACCACTGCCACTGAACTTACGAAGGTCAACACCTTTCTGGCGTAACTTACTAGCTCTTTGGCTCACGGCACTAGGCTTGAGGCCAAGATGGTCTGCCACTTCACCAATAGAGCCAAAAGCAGGATTCTCATACGCTCTGAGGAAATTCTCAATGGTGACGTATGTTCTCTTATCGCCGGCTGTTTTCTTGGACATGGTGAAATCCTCCATTTGTCTCTAGTTCTTTCGCATACCACACAGATATGCTCTTCAGATCAACGATACACAACAAAAAACAAAAGACAAGGGGCTATCTAGAAAAAAATTTTCTTCTGTGGATTCTTGAGATTTTTCTGTTGTGTGTGGCGGACACTTATATTTAGACAACAAAAGAATTGTTATTAAGATCGATTTCGTTTCTAACCTTTTTGAATTTCAAACCAATTATTACGTTTTTTGGATCATGATAACGCATATCATATTCATCCCCGCTAATAACCTCATGATCAATAAACTTTTCAGGCAACTTATCTTTAAAAACCACAGCCACTCTAGTATTATCAATATTGATTGCCTTTTGACATTCTTCAATATTATTTCCACTATATGAAAAAGTTAGATCATAATTATGATATTTCTTAGTTAAAGCAATTCTTCGATAGATCTTGCTGTACTCATAAAATTGGCAGTCACTAAATATCTCGAGAATATTCTTATCTCCAAGCGTAAAGATTTCAGGAGATAAATCACTTGTGTTATTTAATCTTATACTAAAATTATATCCAAGTTTCTTAGCCTTACTTCTTGTTGATTCAATTTCATCAATCATCCAACTCATGAAATAATCACGCTCTTGAAAAAAGAGCCTTGTCTTTGCAATTCTAGACTTATTGATATTATTCTGCTTATGATCTATGCGATTAAGTCCAGATTCATGCAAGCAAGCAATTGTGCATTCTTTTGTTCTTCCTGCACAAACTTCAAATCCAGATGTATTTGCAGGAGATAAATACAAAGAATATGTAAGTTCGTTATATTTAAATGCCTTAGAATGCTTGGCAGTCATATTGACGCTGCCCAAGTAACTAATGCCAGTTTCTTTGATTGCTTTGCTTTTGTTTTTGTATATCACAATTATTGGTTCCGTCCGTGGAGAGGTCGAGTCTTCAACGTACCAAAAAGAAACTTTTGTTTTTACTATCTTATTTTTAGGAAGATTTTTAACAAAAAGGAATTATATGCCAGCTATTTTGCCACAGGATATGAGCGAACTAAAAAGAATCGCAACAAACACATATGAAGAAGAGAAAAGGGATCAGATTCTCCGAATTATAAGAGGAATCAACGAACTTGAAAGCCAAATCAGAAAACTGCAGATAGAGAATGAAAGCCTCAAGAAGAAAGACTGATCATTCTTCTTCTGCTTTAAACTTTAATTGTGTTTGCTGGCACTCTTCTTTTGAGATGTCATTCCTAACACCCAAATAAATAGGTTGATATAGAGAACCAGATTGCTTTCTGGCGTAGAGGTATTTTACCTCTACGATTTCACCCACATTCGGTACATCGAAATTAACAGGAATGGTTACATTTCCGGCCTTCACAAGTTTCTTTCCCTTGTAAAGACCAATAGCAGCACTACGCTTTTTATTAATTTCGGTAACCACACAACTACACGTACTATAAAACTTGTACTTCAAATAGTTTCCGCCACTTGCAGGGCGACCAATATTATAGTGAGCATCAATATGCTTGAAGACAACTCCTTCTTTGTTTTCTTTAAGCAAACTGTCATAAACCTCACGCTTGTCTTTCTTTTCAAGATAAAGAGGAGTATGAATAATATTCTCAGATTCAATGTACTTAAACAAAGTTTTGAGATATTTCATCCTCTCAATTAAACTTTTCTTCCTAAGACATTCACTGCGATATTCGAGAATATCAAAAACGTGCAAAGTCTCACCAATCAGTTCACCATCAACTAAGAAATTATCATCAAACTTAGTGACAACATTCCAAATCACAGTAGGAATGCTGATCCTTTTGCCCTTACGATTAATTCCGTGGGGAGACTGATCCTTTTCCTTACCCAACATAAACCGGACACCATCAAGTTTATGTTGGAGAGCCCAATTATCATCATTAATAAGCTTTTCAGCTTCATCTTGACTAATTGGATTTAAGAGAACGCACTGTATCTCATTGGGAGTATCAGGCAGATCATCACTCACAACAGGAATTTCAGAGGGATTGGCATTTTCAACAAACCTATATCCCTTGCTCGTTTTTTCCTTTACAAGATTATTAAAAATAGTCTTGGCATCTTCAAGAGTAGTTGGACTTTGGGTTTTACTGCCTGTTTTCAAGGCACTTCCCCTGCGTCCATAACTAAAATTCACAACATATCCACTGCTGATATCTTCAATGGTGGTGTGATAAACTTTGTCGCTGGCGCCTTCTTTATAATACAGATTGGCAGATTCGATCACAGACATTATGATTCCTTTATTATTCAATTCCATTCGTGAGAACATTTAAGAAATAAATTAGAAAAATTACCTTCACTACCATATGTTTTACCAAATTCAACCCATTCTTTAAGAATAGCAGTATCTTCGGAAAATCTTTCTATTTCCGAATAATAGCCTGTTTCATATGGAAGAAACTTGCTGCAGTGAGTCATTGTTATTGCTTCTATCTTTTTAACAAAAGATCCATCTTTTTCATAAAGACTCATCCAAGATTCAGCAACAAAAAGATACTCAACAAGTTGTTTTTCAATTATCTGATATCTGATAAAGTCGGCAAATTTTTCTTTATCATCAGGCGAATTAAAATCTGCTGAATATACATTGATTTCAGAATCTGTATATTCAGCGATAAGAGCCGGGGATAAATACCCGTCTTTTGCGAAATTAATTCCTGCGCAATTTTGAAATACTTTTATTTTATCACTAAGCATAAAATCTCGATTTGATTTATTAAAAGATAAGACCCGCCCTAAATTGATTAGGGCGGGTCTTAAGCAGATAACAGGAATTGAACCTGTTCCACAACCACCTTGTTGCAGGCTCCCCACCTCTGCTGTAACGATCAACCAGCCGCAGCGGCCAGAATAGCATTACAGGCGGCAACGTCAATACGGCGACCGACAGTACCAGCCTTGGTGAACTTCGGAACCTTGACACCACGATCACGGAGAGCCTTGCAACGCAGGCTGACAGCACCAGCGGTCAGACCGAGTTTATCGGCAACTTCCGACTGCGTACCACCAGCAGCAGCCACCTTGGCAACCGTAGTGAGGAACGTTTCCATATCAACACTCTTCTTACCAGCACGACGACCACGAACATACTTCTTAGGACGAGCCATAATTACACCTCTTTTAAAAACTATTCTTTGTGCCAGCCTCACATGAGGACTGTCGCACGACCAACAACCGTACCAAAAAGAAACTTAAAGGATTAAAAAGGTTCCGTTTCAGCGGGAAACCCAATAAGACTCTAACCTCTCTTGACACGATCAATCGTCACAACAGTCAACTGTACCCAAAAGAAACAAAAAGTCCAGAAACTTTTTCAAAAAAAAACAAATGACAACACAGAATATATTTCAAAACTTAGAAAATGCCTCATTAACCAAAATATCTAACCTATTTTTTACACTAAAAATATCATATCTTGCTATAACTTTGTTTTTTATTATGCAATCTTCTGTTTTTATAACTTTATCTAATTTTTGATATAGTAAATGAATCCAATCATCGCAATACCAATTCTTGATTTCATTAGGATAAAAATAACCTAACCTGTTGACATGTTCCATGCTAACAAAAGGGTTGGTGCAAATACCATAGACGCTAGAGCAGTCTTGGGCATGACCTAATCCTATCTGTTTATTGGCGTTAATGTATTCAATAAAAGAATCTATGAAATCTAATCTGGATAGATTGAGATCATCTCCATTCACAAAAAGATAATCAGCATTGTAGAAATTCTTAGCTATAATTGATAATTTATTGACTATTTCAACATAACTTTTTTTAGGATTATCTATAAAAAAATAATCAAAGTTATTTGGAAGCAACTTCTTCAGTTCTTCTAAATTATTTTTGTAAAAGATATCATCACCATCAAATCCAATTAAAAAATTATACTTTTCAATATCAAATTTTTTAATGGATTTATAGTACTCGGAATATAAAGTAGAAGATTCTACGCTTTTATAATCGCACTTATTTGAAGTTGATGGTATTAAAAAACAAACTTTGTTTTGCATCTAACTAATATAGTTTACTACAAAAAATACCATTTTTACCTTTTGTGATAAATGTATTTTACTTTATAGATAATAAATTCCTGGGGAACCTATATTGCCAATCCCTGCTGACCGGTATGCACCTAATACTCCATTTGAATTCAATGTCCCAGCAGCATTCGAAATCAAAGTTCCATTAGAGTCATACCGCCAATAGAAAGTAACCCCAGTTGTGGCTACTGCAAAATTAGATAGCGGCAATGGCGGCACTCTTGTAACTTCTGATCGACTTGAATTGTATATTACAACTCCGTCCCCATTGGCCCCGAAACTTACTCCACTACCAGAATAAGTGGCAATTTTTACTCCACTTCCTAAACTCCAAAAACTCTTGAATGCTGGAACCGCCGTATTCGGGGTTGCAGTTTCTATACAAACAACTGATTCTCCTGCGGATATAGTTGTCCATCCGCCATAAGGAACAAGTGATACTGCACTGGAGTATAGGAATGAATCGTCGTCCATCTTCCAACCAGTAATATCAACAGGCAAACCTCCAAAATTTGTCAACTCGAACCAGTCTCCAGTTCCACCCGCTCCACTTGAACTCATGACTTCCGTTATTCGAATTATTCCAGGACCCAGTGTTGATGTAGGTGTTGATGTAGGTGTTGATGTAGGTGTTGATGTTGGGTATGGTGGCAAAGTTGTCGGCACATCTTGATTATCTTGATTAGTTTGTGTGGGAGTCGATGTTTGTGTGGGAGTCGATGTTTGTGTGGGAGTTGATGTTTGTGTGGGAGTTGATGTGGGTGCAGGTGGTAAATAAAAGGGACGAGAATATGCTGTGTGTAATTTTACATATGCACCACCACCTTCAGCTGCAGTATAGGGGAATATAAAAAACTGTAATCCTTCCGAGTAATCGGAAGTTAGGCTTCTTAGGTCGATTGTTACTGTGCATTCACTTATTGCGCCATACATAATACAAGAACCTAAATCTTTGGAAGGATCCGTTAAAGGATAAGATCCATAATAAACAAGATACGAAACATTGGAGATATTATCATTTCCAATATTGGATATAACACAATCCCAAGATAAAGTAACAAAATTACCATCTTGAACCGCCGTAAAGTTATTTGGTAAGTTTGGACACTTTAAAAACTCTGTTATCTCGCCTTGGCGACTTTGTAAGAAAGTGATTATTAAATTTTTAGAATTTAAAATAGACTGTTGTGTTGTTCCTATTGGATTTTTCTTATCACTTAATAAACTTGCTATTTTTTTGTCATACACGTAATTAACATAACTGTAAATATCATTAAATACTGTGTCATCCTCTTCAAATGTTGATGTTTGTATCCAATTATGAAAGCTTAGCAACTCAGATATAAAAATATCTAAAGTTTCTCTATGAGAAAGACATTGATCAAAGAAATAAGAATTATTAAGTGTGTATTGAAAGCCCATAGTCTCAAAAATTAAACCTGATCCATCGAAGTACGTGTCTGCTCCCCAAGGTAATAATCTAAATTTTCCACTTGAGTCGCTATGATAAACGCTATTATTACCAAAAGAAACATAACCATCATTGTGGCCGCAATAAAGCTCTATAACACAATACTTCATCAGCTGTTCGATATGTGCACAAGTTAACATATTATTATACCAACTTAAACCTTGTGGATTCTTGATCGAGTCTTCCACATACGAGAATGATTGAACTCTATTCAAAAAGTTTTCAAGATCACCTAGCCCAGAAACACTAGGATCAGCATAATCAACATCATAGGCAATAGAATTTGCCACAAATTCATATGGATTTGTAGTTATATTTACTTCATATAAATGTTGTGTATTATTTTGTCCAAATAATCTTTCCAGCGTAGAAACATTTCTATATTCTTCTATCGCAAAGTACTCTCCGAAATCAATGGAAAATTCCAAATCAGAACTTATTGATGGAAGAGAAAATTCCGTTCCGCCGATTGTTGAAGAAACTTTAAAGGTTGTAGAAGTTAAACTGTTTGATATAGCGTAAAAGACTTGATTTTCTGAGACTCCACTTAATCCTATAAATTTAACACCCATTCCTTCTATAAGGTAATGCTCTATATTTGTGGTAACAATGTTACCGTCTATGCTGGTGATTTTTAATGTGGGATCATTGATAAAAAGCCTGCAAAAGTTTGTTTTAGGTGCGGGCATACCATACTCATTAAATATTTTGTATATGATATGTTGTTTTATTTTAGACGCATCTTGCAAAGAATTATTTAATGCCAAATATTTTACAGAATTTATTCCGTTTATAAAATTATTTGACTTTATCTTTAATGGTATTTTTCTATTGTATGGCGTTAAAGAACCATATCCTTTTCCTCTTGCACTCACAGTAGATTTTGGGAATGCCGTTCCAGAATAAGAAACATTCAACTCAACAGAAACATAAGTTTGCTTCCAAGTCTCAGGAGGATTTTGAACTATGGTTGCCGGAAGAAATCTTTCTACATCATAAACATTATTGGTGGAAATTACCTTATTCCACTCTGAACGGGCAGAACTGTTTATTCTTAAATTAAATTCTAAATTATTACTATTAAAAGGGTTAGGAGATAATGTGGGCGTAGGTGTTAGTGTAGGTGTACTTGTTAGTGTTGGTGTACTTGTTGATGTTAGCGTAGGTGTTAGTGTAGGTGTTAGTGTAGGTGTTAGTGTAGGTGTTAGTGTAGGTGTACTTGTTGATGTAGGAGTTCTTGTTGATGTTAGCGTAGGTGTTAGTGTAGACGTACTTGTTGATGTAGGAGTTCTTGTTGATGTTAGCGTAGGTGTTAGTGTAGACGTACTTGTTGATGTAGGAGTTCTTGTTGATGTTAGCGTAGGTGTTAGTGTAGACGTACTTGTTGATGTAGGAGTTCTTGTTGATGTTAGCGTAGGTGTTAGTGTAGACGTACTTGTTGATGTAGGAGTTCTTGTTGATGTTAGCGTAGGTG